>UMHT01018182.1_pt1 | contig 72702 bp, 67 predicted proteins | sample 1965601 | NCBI WGS metagenome assembly UMHT01 (sample SAMEA4836105, study PRJEB28245) | human gut metagenome | biome: gut microbiome; material: fecal sample | place: Denmark | collected 2008 | reverse complement strand
CAAGCAAGATGTCGGCAGTTCGATCCTGTCATCGCCCACCAAATACGCAAAAAGAACTATCTATCCTTTCCGGTAGATAGTTCTTTTTGTTGTTGCCGTAACACCTTAGCGGATACTCGTTCGTTTGTTGCCGACAACCATTGTCGGACTGAGGCTTCTATAGGCCATATATGTGAAAAAAAGAAAACCGAAGAGAAAGACGAGGGCGTAATCCCACGTCATTTCGGCGGACTGATTATATACATAAATGCAGCCGCCCGTCAGACAGAGACTTGCGTAGAGGGCGCATGTGGCACACCAGGTCCGCTGGCCGCGGTCGCGGAATTTGTAAAAATCTTTGAACTTTATGCGTAAAACCAGTGTAGAGGACAGTAAAACGGCGGTGATAACGGCTGATGCGGCGACGGGCATTTGGAAAAAGAAAGCGGCCAGTAGTATAATCATAAGGAAGAGCGTCCACAAGAAAATACTCACCTGCAAGTACACTTCCTGCTGAAAATTTACTTTTTCATACGGTTGGCGGCGGCGTGTTCCGGGCATGAGAAACTCCTTTCAAAAAGCATGATATTGCAGTTATTATACCATATTTTGCCGTAGCATACGGCGGAGGAGGCAAAAATATGAAAGCCGTAAAAACATACGATGTTATTATTATCGGCGCCGGTCCGGCCGGTATTTTCACCGCTCTCGAGTTGGCCGGCAAGGGGCTGAAGATTCTGATGGTCGAAAAGGGGCAGGATATACGGGAGCGCATTGCGACGAGTCGAAATAAGAATGCCTTGCCTAAAGATAAGGTGCGCAACGTCGTCTGCGGTTGGGGCGGTGCCGGCGCGTTCAGCGACGGAAAGCTGACACTTACGACGGAGTTCGGCGGTAACCTGGATGATTATTTGTCCAAAGAAGAGTTGGCCGAAAAGATTCGATATGTCGATAAAACGTACTGTCATTTCGGCGGAGCCGGGCGAAAAGTGTACGGCGATGAGCATGCCGACCTTATTCGTGACTTGAAACGCAAGGCTGCCGCGGCAGACCTGCGGCTCATACCGGCGCGCATTCGCCATTTAGGAACCGACGTGAACGGTGAAATTTTGACGAATATGCGCGATTTTTTGGCAGATAAGGCGGACATTATGGCGGATACGGCTGTTGACCGGATTATAGCGGAAAGCGGCGTCGTCAAGGGTGTCATCATTAAGGATATGTTTTACGGCTGCCGTTATCTTGTCGGCGCGCCCGGGAGAGAAGGGGCGGAATGGTTTGTTAACGAAGTGTCGCAACTTGGGTTGGAATTTACGAGTAATGCCGTCGACATCGGCGTTCGCGTAGAAATGCCGGCGGAAGTGCTGGAGTCTATTACGGATGTCGTTTATGAATCAAAGCTCGTCTACTTCAGTCGCTCCTTTGATGACCGCGTACGAACCTTTTGTATGAATCCCAACGGCTTTGTCGTAACGGAAAACAACGATGGACTGTTAACAGTCAATGGCCACAGCTATGCCCATAAAAAGAGCGGGAACACGAATTTTGCCGTCCTCGTGTCGAAAAAGTTTACGGAACCTTTTCGGGAGCCTATTAAATACGGCAAGTATATTGCCAATTTGGCCAATATACTCGGCGGCGGCGTTATTGTACAGCGCTTGGGCGATCTGCTTGACGGGCGCCGCTCGACGGAAGAGCGAATTATGCGCGGCCTCGTGCGGCCGACTATGCCGACGGCAACGCCCGGCGATCTGTCGCTTGTCCTGCCCTATCGCCATTTGCAGGATATTAAGGAAATGCTCGCCGCTCTCGACGAGGTTGCGCCCGGGGCCAATTCGCGGCATACACTGCTCTACGGTGTGGAGGTTAAGTTCTATTCAAATCGCCTTGAACTTAGTGCAAATCTGGAGACGAAGGTGCACAACTTCTTTGCTATAGGTGACGGTGCCGGTATTACGCGCGGCCTTGTACAAGCGTCGGCTGCGGGAGTAACGGTGGGACAGGTCATTACGGCTCGGGAAGAATGTTGAAATTCCCGCAAAATTTAAGAAGTGAAAGAAAATTATTGATATCTATAATTCCACAACCGGAATTATAGATATTTTTTATATATTATGTACATAATAATGATAATAGAAGATAATGAAAACACCGGGTTTCTTGACCCTGTGAATATGGGAGAGGAGTAACAAATATGGATTTTTTGAAAGATCGGATTTCCAGACGGCAATTTATTAAAGGTGCCGCTCTATCCGCCGCTGCAGCTTCAGCCGTGCCGAAGCTGATTTCCGCCGGATACACGCCCTTTAAATCAGACTCTCTGGAAGTTTGGTCCTGCGGAGGTTTATCGGAGGCTTTTATTGAGGCTAACGAAATTTACGAAAAGAAAACGGGTCATAATATTCAATATACGGGTGCGTTTGCCGGTGCCTTGGGTAAAGCACTTTTATCGCTAAAAGGACAGACGGAAATTTTCGGTGCCCGCGGGCTGGAGCTGGCTAAGAATATGCGCAAGAAAGGTGTAAGCTTGGCTTTTAAACCTCTCTGTTTTACGGATTACGTCATTGTTACGCCGAAGGGAAACCCTGCGGGTATTCGTGATTTACAGGATATGGCCGAACCGGGAGTACGCGTTATGCTTCCCTTAGGGGCTTCTCCTCCGGGCAGCGCTTCCGTTCAGGGAATTATGAAGAAATCGGGGCTCACGGACGCATTTATGCAAAATATGATCGTCAACGAAACGTGCGTCATTAAAATGATGTGCGGCCTTATTGAGGGAAAGGGCGATGTATCGATTATTGAAAAACGGTTGACTACGCACGATCGGTTTAAAGATAAAATCGAATACATGCCGATCGATCCTAAATTTATTCCGCCGGCACCGTTAACGTTTACTATTAATGTGATGAAATATGTTCAAGACAGGGCGTTGGCAGATGACTTCGTTGATTTTATTCGTTCCGATGAAGGCCAGGCCGCGTTTGAGCACAACGGGTTTACCTCCGTTCATTCACCGCGGGGCTTGGATTTAATAGAAAGGTTCGGCGTAAAAGATGTCTAATAAAGAGAAAGTAAATACATTTTATCTTCCCAAGCTGCGCCGCTTAGTACAGCTCGTATTCCTTGCAGTTATGGGTAAATGGATATACTACGGGATTTTCCGATGTCCCTTTATTGTTCCCTTCGTCAATTGTGAGCGATGTCCCGTCATCACCTGTTGGGGGCGTATTACGGCATATTTCTTCGGTTTTTGGCTCTTTATACCGCTCCTTGCCATCTTCTTGGGCCGTGCCTTTTGTGGCTGGCTCTGTCCGAGCGGTCTTGTCAATCAAATACTCGGCAAGCTGGCGATTACAAAGCTGAAGATACGCGATAAGCGCATGAGGTTCGCTCAAATCGGCATGGTCATTACAATTCTTATCGGCCTGGGCGTATACTTCTGTCTTGATAACCCGCGGGTCATGATTCCTATGCGTACGAGTGATGAGTATTTTAATGCGGTCATCATGTCCGTTCGCTTTGCCGATTGGTATTGGGCCGTACGTACCGTAATGGTCGTGTCGCTGATTGCGGCTTCTCTCATTATTGCCAACTTCTGGTGCCGTTTTATCTGTCCTGTCGGCGGCGCGATGGAACTTATTCGTAAAATTTCCTTTTTCCGCGTATATAAGACGAGCGCTTGCGACAATTGCGACGCTTGCCTGCGTACATGCGAAATGGGGACGCGTCCTGACGAAATGAACTGTACCAACTGCGGTGATTGCCTGAACGTATGCCATAAGAACGCGATTAAGTTCGGCAGAAAGGGTAAGGAATAATGACGGACATAAGGGGACAAAGTTTTTTAAATAATCATCCTTGTTTTAATAAGGAGGCGTCCGCCAATTGGGGGCGCGTTCATTTGCCCGTCGCGCCTGACTGCAATATTCAGTGCAACTTCTGCAACCGTATGTATGACTGTGCCAATGAAAATCGTCCCGGCGTCACACAGCACGTGTATACGCCGGATGAGGCGGTGGATATGCTGGAAAAACTTTTCGCCAGGCGACAGGATATTTCCGTCGTCGGTATTGCCGGACCGGGAGATCCCATGTGTGATGCCGATAAGACGATTTCCACCTTTGAGAAGGTGCGTGCTCACTTCCCGCGAGTTATGCTGTGTCTTTCCAGTAACGGACTGGCCTTGCCGGAATACGTGGACGAGTTGGTCGAAATCGGCATCAGCCATGTTACGGTTACGGTCAACGCCGTTCGTCCTGAAGTAGGTGCCGACGTATACGCGTTCGTGCGTCATGAGGGCAGGACTTACACGGGTATAGAGGGCGCAGAAATTTTGCTGGATCGTCAGGATGAAGCGATCAGGCGCTTGAAGGAAAATAAGCTGATCGTCAAAATCAATACGGTTGTCATACCGGGTGTCAATATGGAGCATATACCGGAAATTGCCGCCAAAGCATCCGCCTGGGGAGCGGATATTATGAACTGTATCTCTATGATTCCCGTTCATGATACGCCTTTTGCGGGGAAAACGGCGCCGACGGATAAAGAACTGCACCGTATTCGTCAATTCATCGGCCAAGTAATGCCGCAAATGACTCATTGCTGTCGTTGCCGTGCCGATGCATGCGGAAAGTTGGGGGCAGAATAAAAAAAGACCTATTCCATAGGAACAGGCCTTTTATATGACTGTTAGTCACAAATGGCATGAAGTGCTTTTACGGCCGTATCGATTTCACTTTCCGTGTTAAAATAACCGAAAGAAAAGCGCACCGTGCCGCTCGGGAAGGTTTGCAGCGTTTTATGTGCCGACGGCGCGCAGTGCAGCCCGACACGGGTGAGGATGCCGTATTCCGATTCCAAACGAACGGCGAGTTTCGCGTTGTCCATCGTTGTTGAGGCGATGGAAATGACGGCTGTGCGATCGGCAAGGCTTTGCTTTCCGGCGAGGTGAATATGCTTGACTGCAGCAATGCCGGCGAGAAATTGTTCCGTAAGAGCCATTTCTTTCTGATGGATTGCGGTCATGCCCGTTTCGTCAAGAAACTTCAGGGCTGCGTGGAGACCGACGATACCGGGGAGATTCATTGTTCCCGATTCGAATTTATCCGGCAAAAAGTCGGGCATTTCTTCCGAATGGGAAAGGCTGCCCGTACCGCCGGCAATGAGCGGCGTCATGGCTTTGGCCACTTCATCGCTGAGAACGAAGCCGCCGATGCCCTGGGGACCGAGAAGTCCCTTGTGGCCCGTAAAGCACAGGACGTCAATGTGCATCGTCTTCATGTCGATGGGCAAGGTGCCGGCCGTTTGGGCGCTGTCGACAATGAAGAGCAGGTTGTGCTTTTTACAAAAAGCGCCGACCTCAGCAAGCGGCATGACCGTACCGCAGACGTTGGACGCATGGGTCATGATAATTGCTTTTGTTTCAGGACGGACAAGCCGCTCCATTTCTGATGAAATAAGAGTACCGTCGACTGCACAGGGAATTCTGTCGAAGGTCAGCCCGTCATGACTGAGCTGCACAATAGGCCGCATAACCGCATTGTGCTCCATAGCGGAGACGAGGAGGTGGTCCGTCTTGCCGAAAAGTCCTTTGATAACCATGTTCAGGCTCATGGTGACATTTTGCGTGAAAATTACGTTTTTCACATCCTTCCCGCCGAAAAGGTCGGCAAGGCGGCGGCGCGTGTTGAAGACGAGTTCTTCCATGTCATATGCAGGCGCGTACGAGCCGCGGTTGATGTTTACCCCGTGGTTTTTGATGAAATCGCTCATTGCGTCGGGAACGACTGCCGGTTTTGGGAATGTCGTTGCCGCGTTGTCTAAATAAAGTTTTTCCATTTTCTCTCTCCTGTTTGTTGATTTCTCTTTACCCGTTCAGTATAGTGTACAGGCCGGAGATTTTCAAATATTTTTATATGACGGTATGGTGTGAACGGTACCTGACCGCGATTTCGAGAGGAGGATTTATCTTGGGAATTACACATGAGAAACGCGCTATTATTATTGCCGGTTTGATTATCGGCGCCATTGCGGGCTTTTTGGTCCTTGCGGGCAACCCCGCCAACATGGGCTTTTGTATTGCCTGCTTCATTCGGGATACTGTAGGCGGTTTGGGGCTGCACCGTGCCGCACCGGTACAATATATTCGTCCCGAAATTATCGGTCTTATTTTAGGTGCATTTATTTTGTCGGTTATTCGCGGTGAACATGTGTCTAAAGGCGGCTCTTCACCGATGACTCGTTTTATTTTGGGAGTCCTGGTCATGATCGGGTGCCTGATGTTTCTCGGTTGCCCTTTCCGCTTGATTCTTCGCCTTGCCGGCGGTGACTGGAATGCAATCTTGGGATTTGTCGGCTTTGTTATCGGTATCGGTATCGGGACGGTTTTCTTAAAGAACGGCTATTCTCTGAAGCGCACGTATAAATTGACGAAACTCGATACGGCCGTTATGCCCGTATTACAGGTAGTATTGCTGATTTTTGTCGTTACGGCCCCGGCTTTCATTTTCTTCAGTGAAAAGGGTCCCGGTGCCATGCATGCGGCTTGGGCGGTATCTTTGATTGCAGGCCTTGTTGTAGGCGGCTTGGCGCAATATACCCGTCTTTGCATGGTAGGCGGTATTCGTGATATAATCTTATTCCACGAAACAAAATTGATACTGGGCTTTGTAGCTGTATTGGTTGCAGCTTTTCTTGTAAATATTTCCTTCGGTAACTTCCATCCGGGTTTTGCCAATCAACCGATCGCCCATACGGACGGCTTGTGGAATTTGCTCGGCATGGCTCTTGCAGGTTTTTGCAGCATCCTTCTCGGCGGTTGCCCGATGCGTCAGCTTATTTTGACCGGTGAAGGAAACTCCGACTCGGCAGTCACCGTTCTCGGACTTATTGTCGGTGCGGCGTTCGCTCATAATTTCAATTTGGCGGCTTCCGGCGCCGGTCCGACGTTTAACGGTCAGGTCGCCGTTATCATCGGCTTTGTCGTTGCTTTTATTATTGCTGTTGTCAATACACGTAAGCAGAGCGCATAGAAGGAGGGATCACGATGATAGATGCACGCGGATACTCTTGCCCCGAACCTGTTATTATGGCGAAAAAGGCTTTGGAGTCACAGGAACAGGAATATGAGATGATGGTGGATACACACACGGCTATGGAAAATGTTACGCGCTACGTATCTAACCACGGGTATACAGTGAAATCGGCGCCTGAAGGCGAAGATTTCAAGTTGGTGTTTACTAGAAAATAAGTGAGAAAACAGGTGTAATCATGCAATATATCGCTACTTTTTACTCCCATTTCGGGGCCATTCGTTTTAAGAATGAAGCGCATCCGTCGGTAACGGACATTCAGTTAATGCCCGTGCCGCGGGACCTGAGCTCGTCTTGCGGCACAGGCATCCGTTTTCAGGCGCCTGACGATTACACGTACTCCGGCGACGAAAGTGGCGAAGTCGAACAAATTGTCCGGCATACGGAAAACGGCTATGAGCAGATTTACAGTTCGACATAAAGGGTGTGATTACAATGAGCGACATTAAATTAACGTCAATGGCTTCCTGCTCCGGCTGAGGCGCTAAGGTCGGTGCCGGCGTGCTGGCACAAATGTTGGACGGGATTCCCCGCCATCACGATGACCGTTTGATTGTCGGCTACGATAAGAGTGATGATGCGTCCGTGTATGTAGTTCGCGACGACTTGGCAATTGTTCAGTCCGTAGACTTTTTTCCGCCTATTGTGGACGATCCGTACATGTTCGGTCAAATTGCGGCAGCCAACTCGTTGAGCGATATATTCGCCATGGGTGCGGATCCGAAACTGGCCATGAATGTCATGTGCATCAATTCCGCCATGGGGCAGGACGCAGTTCGGGAAATTCTTCAAGGCGGCTACAGCAAGGCCTATGAAGCGGGCGTACTCATTACGGGCGGGCATACAATTGAAGACAAAGAACCGAAATACGGTCTTTCCGTAACGGGGTTCATGCATCCCGACCGATTGCTCAGCAATTCGTCGGCTCGCGAAGGTGACGTTCTGCTCCTGACCAAACCGCTCGGCGTCGGCATTTTGATGACGGCTGCAAAGGTTGGCCTCGTAGAACCGGCATTGGAACGGCAACTTTTCAAGGAAATGGCGGAGCTCAATAAATACGGGCGCGACATTATGATTAAGTATGACGTTCACAGTTGTACGGATATTACGGGCTTCGGCCTCATGGGACATGCCTATGAAATGGCATCGGGAAGCGGCATGACACTTCACTTGGACGTGAAGAACATGCCTTACCATCCGGAAGCCGTCGGTATGGCGGAGGAAGGCTTTATTCCGGCCGGCGCGTATCGCAATCGCGATTACACGAAGGGGCACGTAAAGATTGCCGGAGATATAAGTGAAGCGGTTATGGATATTCTTTATGACCCGCAGACTTCCGGCGGACTCATGATCGCAGTCAGTGAAAAAGATGCGGTTGCCTTGGAAAAAGAATTGAAAGATAATTTGCCGTGCGGCCAAATAATCGGGTACGTAACGGCAAAAGAAGATACGGCTATCGTAGTCGCGTAGTCATATCGGCGGCAAGGGCATACGTCACATTGCGGATGTATGCCCTTTTGTGTTTGCAGCCGTGTGTTTTGTATTGCCTATTATATGGAAATATAGGATAATAAAAAACGACGAGTACAAGGAGTGGGGAGGGAGAATTTTATATAAAAAACAATAGCCGCCGTGTTCGGCAGTTTTTATTCAGATGCACGGTAATTTTGACGGCGGTGAAGAGTGAATTGCCGCAGACGATGAATAAATTGCAGCTCAAGAGCAAGGTATTTGATTGAAAAGGAAGAAATTGGCCGATACCGGCTGACGCCGGGAGGTTTTGCAGGATATCCCGGAACAGGCGGAAGATGACAACACTATGTTTTAAGTGAGTACATACACGGCTGCTTTGCAAGTAGTCGTGTGTATTTTATTTATTATCACTTCGTGAAAAGGAGAGATCGGCGTGATTGAACGATATACCAATGAAGAAATGGGTCATATTTGGAGTGAACAGAATGAATGGCATACGCTGATGCAGGTGGAAATCCTGGCCAGTGAAGCACAGGCGGAATTGGGAAATATTCCGAAGGAAGCGGCTGAGAAAATCCGTGAAAAAGCGTCCTTTTCCGTAGAGCGCATTCATGCGATTGAAGCGGAAACGCACCATGACATTGCCGCCTTTGTTTCCAACCTTTCCGAAAATATCGGTGAAGCGGGGAAATACGTTCACCTGGGTCTCACGTCGACAGACGTGAAGGATACGGCATTGGGATATATGTTAAAAGAGGCGTCGGAGATTCTGCTGAAGGATTTGGAAGCATTTCGCCTGGTTTTGCGTCGTCGCGCCGTCGAGTTCAAGTACACGCCGATCATCGGTCGAACTCACGGCATTCATGCGGAGGCGACGACCTTCGGCCTGAAGCTGTGCATGTGGCTTGCCGAAACGGAGCGCAATATTGAACGCATGCGACGGGCAAAAGAGGTCATATCGGTCGGGAAAATATCCGGTGCTGTCGGCACGTACGCCGATGTGGATCCTTTTATTGAACGGTATGTCTGCGAAAAGCTCGGTATTTTGCCGGCACCCGTTTCTACGCAGACACTGCAGCGTGATCGCCATGCCGAATTTATGACGACCTTGGCCGTTATTGCCGCGTCTATTGATAAATTTGCCACGGAAATCAGACACTTGCAGCGGACGGAAGTGCGCGAAGCGGAAGAATATTTCAGCCCGAAACAGAAGGGCTCGTCTATTATGCCTCATAAGCGAAATCCCGTTACGTGTGAACGCATGTGCGGTCTGGCCCGCGTCATTCGCGGCAATGCCCAGGCGGCATTGGAAGATGTGGCACTTTGGCACGAACGGGATATTTCCCACTCTTCCGTAGAGCGCATCATTTTGCCGGACAGCACGATTGCCCTCGATTATATGCTTACGACCTTTACGCGTGTCGTCGATCGCCTTATCGTGTATCCCGAAAAAATGATGCAGGACCTTGAGCTTACAGGCGGCTTAATCTTCAGCCCCATCTTATTGAATAGGCTCGTCGAAAAGGGCGCCGTTCGCGAACAGGCTTACCGCTGGGTACAGCGAAATGCCATGAAACGGTGGCTTGAAGGAGAAGATTTCCTGGAAAATCTGAAGAAAGATGAAGATATTGCAACAGTTATGACGAATGAAGACATTGAAGCGTGCTTTGATGTTAATAAAATGTTGCGCCATGTAGATACAATCTTTGCCCGCTTCGGATTGTAAGGAAGATGCAGAAAGGGGAGAAGTACGCATGTATTTTGATAATGCAGCTACGACAGCCCATAAACCGGAAGTAGTTGCCAAAGCCGTATATGAAGCGCTGACAAGCGGACAAATGGGCAATCCTTCACGGGGTGCTCACGGCTATGCCTTGCGCGCTTATCGCACGGTCCTGCAGGCGAAAGAATCTATAAAAGAGTTGTTTCATGCCGGTGACGCCTACGATGTCGCTTTTACGTATAATTCGACAGTCGCCTTAAATGAGGTCTTAAAGGGGTTGCTGTCTGCAAGGGACCATGTCATCTCCACGACATGGGAGCACAATGCGGTTTTACGGCCTTTGTATCAACTGGAAGATGACGGCCTGTCCGTCGACTTTGTTCATTCCGACGCGGAGACGGGCATTCTCCACTACGATGAATTTGAAGCCTTGCTCCGGCCGGAAACGAAGGCCGTCGTTTGCAATCATGCTTCCAATTTGACCGGTAATGTTCTTGATTTAAACCGTATAAAAGCTTTCTGTAAGGCACACGGACTCATGCTGATTGTCGATGTTTCGCAGACTGCCGGCGCTTATCCCGTAGATCTGTCCGATAATGTGATTACGGCCGCCTGCTTTACGGGACATAAGTCGCTCTACGGTCCTGGCGGGACGGGCGGTGCAGTCGTGCGCACGGATGTGCAAGTAAAGCCGCTTATTACGGGCGGTGACGGTGTGCACACTTTTGACAGGGGATTTCCCCATGCCGTTCCCGGCGTTTTTGAAGCCGGTACGGCCAACATTGCCGGCATCGCCGGCCTCGGTGCAGGCGTGCAGTATCTCCTGAACAGAGGCGCCGAAGATGTCGCACAGGTACAGAAGCGTCTGTCCGCCCTTTTTGTGGACGGCCTGAAGCAAATAGACAACCTTCACGTATACGGCGATTTTTCAGGTCCGCGCGTTAACGTCTTTGCTCTTAACATAGGCGAAGCCGAATCCGCCCTGGTGAGCGAACTGCTCTGGGAAGATTTCGGAATTGCCACGCGGGCGGGATTTCACTGCGCGCCGCTCATGCACAAAGAGCTGCGAACGGAGGCCCGCGGCGCCGTCCGTTTTTCCCTCAGCCTTTTTACGACGGAAGCAGAAATAAAAGCTGCGCTTGCGGCACTGCGCGATATAGCGGCTCGGTAAAGCCTGCGGTCAGGGAAATATTATGAGACTTTTAGAATCCATCCCCGTTGCAGGCGGCGGGATAGCCTTAGCTTTGGCAACGATGAGCCGTTTGCTTGAACCGTACGGACGGGGCTTTTCTTGTGCTTGCCTGTACACGGCAAGCCTGCTTTTGACGATCGTTCTCTTACGCTATCTTCGGTATCCCCGGCTCTATAAGGAAGATGCCGGACATCCCTTGTCGGCACCGATCATGCCGGTTTTGCCGATGACCGTCATGTCGCTGTCGACGTATACCGTGTCTTGGTCGGACTTTGCCGGCCTGCTTTTATGGTATGGCGGACTTATTTGGCACGGCAGTCTGATTTTATCCTTTACAAAACGATTTATCGGAAAATTCAGATTGGAAAACGTACTGCCTTCGTGGTTTGTCATCTATGTAGGGATTGTTGTTGCTGTTGTAACGGCTCCCCCGGGTTTTGTTTCTTTCGGACTGATGACGATGCTGCTGTCATGGGGCTTGATCGCATATGTCGTTATCGGAGCTCTTATTATCCGGCGCCTTCGTGTCTTGCCGCTAAAAGAAAGGGAACAACCGACACTGGCAATTTTTGCGGCACCGTCATCTCTTTGTCTTTGTGCTTTTCTTCATACGACAGGATTGCCGGATATGCCTTTTTTCCTGCTTCTTGCCGTACCGGGACTGGTCTTTTATGGAATGAGTCTCGCCTGTATTGTCCGCCTCTGCAGAAACGGAAAATTTTATCCGACATTTGCCTCTTTTACATTTCCGCTTGTCATCTTCGCCGTAGCGGCTCGTGATGTAAGTAAGATTTTTTTCCAAACCCCGGCGGCAATAGGAATAACGCTCGTGACGACGGCTATTGCCGGTATCGTTACGTTGGGAGTTCTTCTTGCCTTCAGCGTACATGTTTGGCGAAGAAATAATGAAAGATAGTTATACAAAAAAAGACGAGTCACGGCTGCAGACAGTCGAATCTCGTCTTTTTTGTATATAGTTGTTTATTCGTAACGCAAAGCTTCGATAGGGTCGAGTCTGGCCGCTTTTCGTGCCGGATAGATCCCGAAAAAAAGACCTATACCGACGGAAAAGGAGAAGGAGACGATGATCGGTGAAGCCGTAATGACAGGTGTAAAACTGCCTGTCTGCTTGACGAGTTCCACGATGGCGATACCGATAAGGATCCCTAAAAGACCGCCGATGACGCCGATAATGATCGCTTCGATGAGAAACTGTATCATAATGGTGCGATACGTTGCACCTAAGGCCTTGCGAATGCCGATCTCCCGCGTACGTTCCGTGACGGAAACCATCATTATATTCATGATGCCGATCCCGCCGACAATGAGGGAAATAGCAGCTATGCTGCCGAGGAAAAGAGTCAGCATGGCTGTCGTGCTGGTCATTGTTTCCATCAGACTCGTCAGATTTCGAACTGTGAAATCATCCTCTTTTGTACCCGTAATATGATGCCGTTGGCGCAATAAGGTCTCCACCTGACTTTGTACTTCATCAATTTTATCGGGACTTGAAACTTGAATGTTGATAGAGCGGAGATAGGTGATACCCATGAGCCGTTCCTGTGCCGTCGTTAAGGGGACGAGGACGACATCGTCCTGGTCGGAGCCCATGGAAGACTGCCCCTTTGTTTCAAGGACCCCGATGACCTTATAAGGCTGATTATTGATACGGATGTTCTTACCCACGGGATTTTCTGTATCAAAGAGATTTGAGGCTACTGTTGAACCGATGACGGCTACACGGTTGCGTGAATCCAAGTCGGATTGAGTAATAAAAGAGCCTGTTGTAACGGTTAGGGAACGGATATTCAAGTATTCCGGAGTTACTCCGTATACGGAGGTATTCCAGTTTTCGTTGCCGTTGACGATTTGATAGGAGTTGTTGACTGTCGGAGCTACATAGTCGATATTTTTGATCTTCTTTTTTATTGCTGTCGCATCATCATATTTCAGCTTTTTACCCGAGCCGGCAGCTGTGCGGATACCGCGGGAATTCGATGAACCGGGAGTAACGATGAGCATATTGCTGCCGAGGCTGGCAATCGAATCGGTGACCTCTTTCTTAACTCCCATGCCTATGGAAATCATGACGATGACAGCTCCGACGCCGATAATGATCCCGAGCATTGTCAAAATAGATCGAAGTTTATTGGAAAAGAGCGCCGTTAAAGCGATGGCGATGCTTTCTCTAAACAACATCCATGACCACCCCTTTCCCGGCATCTTTCGTGATCACACCGTCACTCAATAACAGCTGCCTGCCTGCACAAGCCGCAATTTCCGGTTCATGTGTAACCAGGATGACCGTTTTCTTGTCTCTATGCAATTCTTCGAAAATATTCATAATTTCTTTTGTCGACTTTGTATCCAAGTTGCCGGTCGGTTCATCGGCCATGATGATGTGCGGCTCGTTGACGAGAGCCCTAGCGATGGCGACACGTTGTCGTTGGCCGCCGGACAGCTCGTTCGGTTTGTGGTGGGACCATGTATCAAGACCGACGGCACGAAGTTTTTCCATCGCCCGTTCAGTTCGCTCTTTTTTGCTGATACCGGCGTATACCAGCGGGAGAGCTACGTTGTCGAGTGCGGATATGCGTCCGAGAAGATTGAAATTTTGAAAGACAAATCCTATACTTTTGTTTCGGGTAAATGCCAGCTCATCATCCGACAGGTTGGCAACTTCTTCCCCGTCCAGCTTGTATGATCCCGCAGTGGGGCGATCCAGGCAACCGAGAATATTCATCAACGTCGACTTGCCTGACCCGGACGGGCCCATGAGCGCTGCGAATTCTCCCGCCTTTATCTGTAAGGTGATGCCTGCCAGAGCGGCGAAATCTTGCGAACCTATGCGGTAAGTTTTACGGATATCTTTTAAATCAATCATTATTTTATCCATCGTGTACTCCTTGTCTTACATCGGCGGCGGTCCCTGGTCATTATTTGACGAAGATTTACCTGCCGACGTGTACGTGACGGATACTTTGTCTCCTTCGGACAATCCGCTGATTATTTCTACATATTCGTCGCTGTAAATACCTGTTGTAACATTTACGGCTTCCGTTGAGCCGTCGTCCTTGACGAGCAAGACGTAAGAACCGTTGTTATTTGTCTTGAGTGCGGCAATGGGAATGACAAGGGCATTGTCTTTTTGAGAGGTATTGATATCGACACGTGCCGTCATACCGAGGCGAAGATCATCGTTCGGATCGTCTACATCCAAGGTGACATAGTAATAAATAACACTTGCCGAAGATGACGATGAAGATGATGTCGTTTCGGAAGAATCCGTCGTATCCCATGTATTGCCGGTGTCTGTTTGAGAAATTTTGGAGACACGGGCCGTGAAGGTCTTGTTCGTATACGTATCGACCGTAAAGACGGTATCCTGACCGACTTTGATTTTACCGATATCCGTTTCATCGATCTTGGCTACGATCTGTTTGGTTGCCGTGTCGGCAATGCGCATGATGACCGTCGGATTACTGTTGCCCTGTACCGCCATTGTGCCGGGAGACTTCGGTTCGCCTACGACGGTACCGCTCATGGGTGCGGTAATGACCGTTTCGGCAACATCCGACTCGGCTTCGCTTAAGCTGCTGATAGCCGTATCATAATTAAACTTTGCGTCGTCGTAATCCTGCTTGGAGCCGGCTCCGGTTTCGTAGAGATACTTAGCCCGTTCATATTTTAATTGTGCATTCGTTACCTTGAATTGAGCCTGATCTCTTTTTGCTTCGAAGTCCTTGCCGTCTAAAGTGGCGACCACTTCGCCTTTTGTGACGCTGTCATTTTCCTTGACCGTTACGGTACTGATACGGGCCGTAATCTTCGGCGATACTTCGACGGAGTTTACGGGGCTGATCGTACCCGTAGCTGATACGGTTGCCTTTATATTCATCCTTGTGACGTCCGCCGTTTCAACGGCTTTCATATTTTGTGCCGTCACTGTATGTTGATAATAGAGATAGCCGCCTATTGCACAGATATGGATAAGAAAGATCACTATTAGGAGTTTACGTTTCTTTTTTAGCTTGTTTACATCAAATTTCATTTCATCACCTGTAAGGGGAGATAGATCCCGCATATAAAAGACTGATTAAAAAACTTGAACATTAGTATATCATAAGGAATGGCTCTAATTAAAGATTTTTCTGCACAGGACGGCAAATTTAGTTAACTTGTAATAATTCGGCAATAAAATATTCCTGTAACGGCGTCAGTGCAAAATAACTGCGGGGATATTTTAGTTGGGCAAAGAGTTTTTTTCTCGTTTTCTTCTCCTGGCCAATATACGGAAGAAAATGCCGCAATCAGACGATTGTGCAGGCACAGCTTGCTTTTCCATCTCTTAACGATTCTTTCGTAACATGTGTTTGACTGACCCATAAAAATATGTTTTCTCCGGACGAAGTGTGCTACAATAAAACGGATATATTTATTATTGAAGTGACCCGGAGGCATGACATGAAACAATATATTACGGAACACCAGTCCCCTTATCTGGATTTGTGTGCAGAAGTATCGGAAATACTCTATGAAGGAAAGTCGGATTTTCAGGATATTGTCATTGCGGAAAGCAAAGAATACGGTCGCGTGCTCGTGTTGGACGGCGTGTTTCAGACGTCGGACAGAGACGAATTTATGTATCACGAAAATATTGCGCATATTCCTCTCTTCCTGCATCCGCGGCCGAAAAATGTCCTCATTATCGGCGGCGGCGACGGCGGCACGGCAAGAGAAGCCGTGCGGCACCCGGAAGCGGAACGCGTGACGATGGTCGACATTGACGGCAAGGTCATCGAGTTGTCCAAGCAATACTTTCCGCGCATTGCGTCGGCCATGTTGGAACAAAATCCGAAGTTGACCGTTAAAGTCGGCGACGGTATTGCTTTCATGAAGGAAGCGGAAAATTTGTATGATGTAGTCATTGTCGACTGCTCCGACCCCGTCGGCCCCGGCGAAGGGCTGTTTACGCGCGAATTTTATAAGGATACGTATAAAGCCTTGAAAGGAGACGGTATTTTCGTGCAGCAGACGGAATCTCCTTTTATGCATCGTAAACTGGTGAAAGAAGTGTTCGACGCAGTAAGTGATATTTTCCCCATTACGCGGCTGTACACGGCTTTTATTCCTCTCTACCCTACGGGGATGCACTGCTTTACGATGGGCTCCAAGAAATACGATCCCCTTACGTGGGAACCGAACAGAAAATGTATCTTCCCGACGCAGTACTACAATGAAGGTATTCAGAAGAGCGCTTTTGTATTGCCTAATTTCGTTAAAGAACTGTTGTACGGAGAAACGGGGAAATAAGGCGTACAGGCTTGACAGAGACTTTGTCTGCATGATAAGATGACTAGGTCATCGACTTTTTGATGATCTATATGGCGGGTATGGTGAAGCGGTCAACACGGCGGATTGTGGCTCCGTTATTCAAGGGTTCGATCCCCTTTACTCGCCCCATAGGGGTATAGCCAAGTGGTAAGGCACCGGACTTTGACTCCGCTATGCGCTGGTTCGAATCCAGCTACCCCTGCCAGCTATGATCCACTAGCTCAGTCGGTAGAGCACCTGACTTTTAATCAGGGTGTCCCGAGTTCGAGTCTCGGGTGGATCACCATAGACTGTAAATACGAACTCTTAATCTTCACAGGATTCTGTAGGATTGGGAGTTCGTATTTATAATTGTACTGAATTTCGACGTATTCATCATAGATAATTACGCAGCGGACAAGGGACGACAGTAAAATGTTTTTATACTTGTTCGCCGTTTTTAGTTTTCGGGTAATGCTATAAAAGAAGAATTCAATATGTTCCTCTGTCAATTCCATGTCGCCGTCCAGCAGTTCTTCGCGCGAAAGCTCTGCTTTTAGGTCTTTTAGGCGTTTTTCATAGCTCTGGACATGATTTATTATGGTATCGGAAACAAGCCCGCTCTCAATCGCTTGGACGCAATTCTGAAGTTTTTTATTGGCGTCCGCTATCTGATTTTTTAAGGACTGAATGACAAGTGATACTTTTTTCTGTTGCTGCACAACTATTGCTTGCTTAGCGATAGCCTTTACAGCTTCCGGAGTAGAAAGAATTCGTGTGGTCTGTTCGCAGACATTATCCTCCAGAATATCTGCGCGTACATTTCTTAAATGGCAGCCGTCCTTTTGATGATGTTTTGTACAGGTATAGTAGTAATAGGATGTTCGATGCTTTGATGTCCCGGATGTTCCGCTCATTTTGCTGCCGCACAATCCGCAGTAAAGCTTCCCCGTCAAAAGGTAGTTGTCACTACATTTTTTGATATGATTTTCCTTATTGTACTTCAGCTTTTCTTGAACTGCTTGGAAAACTTTATCGTCAACGATAGGCGGAATAGCATTAGGCTTCCGAATCTTGTGCCAAATGAACGTGCCGGTGTACCGTTCGTTATACAAGATAGAGCGAAGGCTGCTATAGCTGAAAGGACGGCCGGTGGAAGTCAGGTAATGATGTTGATTTAATTCACGGATAATTGTCGCCGGCGTATGGCCATCCAATACCATTTGATAAATTTTCCTTACAATGACGGCATTCGGCTCATCAATAATTAGATGATGGCTTTCATCCAGTTTATAGCCCAGAGGAACCGGGCCGCCCGTCCATTTGTATTCAAGCGCGTTCTCCGTCATGCCGCGCATGACATTTTCTGCCAGCTCTGCAGAATAATATTCCGCCATACCTTCAATGACAGATTCCAATAGAATACCGCTTGAGTCATTGGCGATATTTTCCATAGCAGAAACTACTTTTACACCGTACTTCTTGAGTTTGTGTTTGTACTTCGCACTATCATAACGGTTCCGGGCGAAACGGTTTAACTTATATACAAGGACATATTCAAAGTTTTGTGTGGCTGCGTCTTGAATCATCATCTGGAATTCGGGGCGACGGTCTGTTCGTCCGGTCATAGCTCTATCCACGTAAGTATGTAAAATGGTCAGCCCGTTTCTGCGAGCGTAATCTTTACATACCCTAATTTGCCCTTCAATAGATTCTTCCCGCTGCCGGTCAGAAGAGTACCGCGCATATATTACTGCCGCTTCAGACATAAAAAATCAGCCTCCTATGTATGGTTAATAAGGGGCTGATTGTGATACAATGATACTATAATCAGCCCTTGGGTAGGTGGATTATATTGCCGAAGGATGGTGGTAACATCTTCGGCGCGTCCCGCATTCTGTTTTCAGCAGAGTGCGGGATTTTCTGTTTCAGTTGTTGTAAAAACTGCAATAACTGGACAATTGTCAGTCTGTAAAATAAATATTAGAAACGGTTATTTCTGATACTTAGCGTTTTTATTGGTTCGCGGCCTCCATGGCGATAACGAATTCCATGGCGGGAGGTTCTCCCAGTTTGAAGGGAAAGACATATAATTTGTATCAATTAAATAATTATCTTTAATCAAATCTCTGATAAATCTCAAAAATGGATAATTGGGATCAATTGTTTTGAGTAACTCATCCATCATAATAATGGTGTTATAAAGCTTTGCGCTTGGGATTGTTTTATCTTCAGATATATTTATATAGTGAAATTTTTGAGCAATTTTTTTCGGTGGGGAAAACCGTTTAACGATTTTGCGATTCCAAAGGCGACCGTTATGTGCACAAATATTTCTGACCTCATTCAAATGAATTAGAAATGGAATCATAACACGTTCATCAAAGCCAAAATCTTTAAAGATAGCATTTCTGTCTTTGGCTGCTGCCAAGAAACGAATCCAATTCACCACTTCCCCGAAAGAAACGATAAGGGATACAACCCATATAGGTGGAGTATCTAAATTTCGATATTTATCGCGATAGTGCTTAGCATATAAAGCGTTGCTTCTATGGTAATTGCTGCGCAATTTATCATACATGCAGGGATTATCATTTGAGGAGTTAAAAACATCGGACACGAATAACTCCGGGTTCTCATGCGCATGTGCACCGTATGCAGTTCCCAGATATTGCGACCAGTGAGCCTTTACCGATATTTCTATTTTTTCAATACCGGTCCAAATTAAACGACGAAGTTTCTGGTCAAAAATATAGGTATGTTTTATCTTTTTCCATAAAGTATTGGGTACGAAGCGACTAGAACGCCCGGCAACGCCGCAATGTTTTTCTTCAAACACAAACCAATAACCGCTTAACTTATAATAAGTAACGTTAGATAACCAAGTTTTTAACTCATCTACTTCATCTGTTGAAATAATAAGCCCACGTTTTTGCAATAAGTCAACCTGTTCATCAATAGAGGTTGCTTGTTTGTTGAATGTATACTTGTTGACCATATAATCGCCTTATGTACAAAAAAAGACCCATCCTGGTGCGCTGGTTTTTCAACCTGTAGCGTGATGGGTACTGGTATTAGTATAATATCACGCCTACTACTAAAATGTCAAAAATATTTTGTGGGAAAAATTAATTGATATGTTGGGTTACAATAGATGTGAGATCAAGGAGGTATACAGAAGCGACCAAATCCCTTAGAATGCATTTAACACAAACTCATTACAAAGGAGATCGGCCGCCATGACTAGTATAACACACACAAAGCGTTATTTGCCACATGAACTTGACACTGTCCATGGAAGCAGTTCTCCTTTACAAAAAATGGCTTTATTGATATACTGAACAAGTAACTCATGCGGATGTAATTCAGTGGTAGAATACAAGCTTCCCAAGCTTGGTACGAGGGTTCGATCCCCTTCATCCGCTCCAGAACAAAAGGTTGCCATGACAAGATACCAAATCCGTCATGGCAACCTTTTTCAAAAATGTCTGCTTTCTTTCAACGCTTTATACTGCTGCAGCAAATCGGGAACGGTTTTGCTGCCGTAGAGGTAGTCGGGACAGGATTTCTTTGCTTTTTCGACGGCTGCCTTCAGATCGTAATAGACCTGCCATTTTGACTCGACCAGCTCTGTGCCGGTTTGCCGCAGCAGGAAGGCCGGATGATATGTGGGCATGACGGGAATATCTCCGTGCTCGAGCCACTTGCCGCGATTGCGCATAATGCTTGCAGCCTGTCCGTAAAAGTATTGAAAAGCCACCTTACCGAGACAGACGATAACCTTAGGATTTACAAGTTCAATCTCCCGCACCAAGTGAATGTTTGCGCAGTATCTGCCTTCTTCCAGTGTCGGCGTGCGGTTGTTGCGGGGGCGGCATTTGACGATGTTCGTCACATATATGCGGTCCCGCGTCAGACCGACACTCCACAGCGCTTTATCCAATAGCTTTCCCGACGGCCCGACGAGCGGGACGCCGTATTCATCTTCCACACCGCCGGGCCCCTCACCGACGAACATAATGGGCGAATCTGCAGGCCCGGAGCTGCGCGTCGGGCCGCGATTTCCTTCATGACGGAGCGGGCAGGAATCACAGCGCGTCAAGGTGTCAAGCCAATCTTGCCAAGAAGCTGTCATGGGCGGACACGTCCTTCCGTTAAAATAATATCTTCCATGACCAGATTCGCAAAGGCCGCCTCGGTCACGGCTTGTATGTCTTTGGGCTCAAGGAGCACCTGAATACCCCTTTGCCCGGCGCTGATACTGACGATATCGGTATTTATTGCACTTGCGTCTATATAAGTGGGAAAGAGTTTTTTCATACCTACGGGTGAGCAGCCGCCGCGGATGTATCCGGTCAAAGTCGGCAGTTCTTTGACATGAACGAGGCGCACATTTTTATTGCCGCTTACGTGGGCGGCTTTTTTCAAATCCAGTTCTTTATGCACGGGAATACAGAAGACGACAGGGCCGTTCTTGTTTCCTTCACCGACGAGCGTTTTGAAAACACGGTCGGGATTGAGCCCGGTTGCGGCTGCGGCATGAAGACCGGATAAATCGTCTTCTGTATATTCATATGTTTTGACTGTATATTCGATGCCCGCTTTATCAAGTATACGCATAACATTGGTCTTTTTTATTTTTGACATGAGCCCGGCCCATCCTTTCAGTATGTCCTTACTATATCATAAACGGGGCGTGCCTGCCATGTCCTGTTGCATAGCCTGTCCTCCTTTCGTATAATAAAATTACTAATAATTTTTTACGTAGAGCAGGTGATATGATGAAAATAAAAATCATTCAATTTGCCTCCCGCCTCGGCGACGTCGACTGCAACTACGCCGCTGCGGCCGAGCGGATGGAAGCGGCCGTACAGGCGGATAAACCCGATGTTGTCGTTTTGCCGGAAATGTGGAATACAGGTTTTTATCCGGACGATGTATTGCGTGCCGCCGATGAAGGCGGTGTACGGACGCAAGCGTTTTTATCCGCCTTTGCGGCGGCGCATGAGGTTAATATTGTCGGCGGATCCGTTGCCGTTCAGGAGAACGGGAAGGCATATAACCGTATGTATGTCTATAACCGCGGCGGCAGCCTTACGGCAACATATGACAAGGCCCATTTATTTTCTCCGGCCGGGGAAGATAAAAAATTCACGCCGGGCAACGCGCCCGGTCTTTTTTCCCTTGACGGCGTGAATATGGGTGCCGTTATCTGCTATGACCTGCGTTTTTGTGAATGGGTGCGCCTGACCGTTCTGGCGGGGGCTCAGGTTCTTTTTATACCGGCGTCGTGGCCGGCGGCGCGTATCGACCATTGGCATCTTTTGGGGCGGGCTCGGGCCGTTGAAAACCAATGCTATGTCGTTATGGCTAACGCAGTTGACGACGTAAAAGGGAAAATCGGCGGCGGCGGTTCGGCCGTCTTCGGCCCGCTTGGTGAAACCTCGGCAAAGGGCGGCGACGCTGAAGATATTATAGAGGCGACAATAGAGCCCGCGGAAACGGGGCGAGTGCGGCAAAAAATCACGGTTTTTGCGGACAGGAGACCGGCTCTGTATGAAAAGACTGCAGCAGGAAAGAACACAGTATAGGGGGATAGGCTCATGGGGCTTCAGGAAGCGCTTGCAGAAAAGATAGACAAAAATAAAGAAACGGCCTTTGCGCTCAATTACGCCATTGCCGCCGATCCGGAACTGTCCGGCGAGGAATATCGTGCCTGCGCGGCTTATGTGGAACTTTGTAAGAACCGCGGGTTCGCAGTGGAAGAGAAATTTACAGGGCAGGCGACGGCCTTTCGTGCCGCCGTGCGCAGAGCAAAAAAACCTGTCATGAAGGTGGCCGTACTCGCCGAATACGACGCACTTCCCGAAATCGGGCACGGCTGCGGACACTCGGCAAACGGCGCCATGAGTCTCCTTGCCTGCCTGGGTCTGAGTGAGCTCGGTGACCTGCCTGCAGATATCGACCTCATCGGCACTCCGGATGAAGAGCTGCGCGGCGGCAAGGTCCTCATGTGTCGGGCCGGCATTTTTAAAGACTATGATTTGGCACTGATGACTCACATATCGGCCAATGAGACGGAACCGAATGAGAATTTTCTCGCTCTCAGCTGTTACCGCGTCGTTTTTCACGGTCGGACGGCTCATGGCGCCAACGATCCCTGGAAGGGCCGAAACGCGTTGAACGGGGCCATGCTCGCCCTGCACGGCATGGACATGCTGCGCCAGCACATTCGGCCGGAAGCGCGCATAGGTGCGTATATCGTCGACGGCGGTACGGCATCAAATATCGTGCCTGACAGAGCGGAGCTTGAATGTACACTTCGCTACACGTCGCGGCCTTATTTAGATGAACTCGTAGGCAAAGTCATGAACTGTATCAAAGGGGCGGCTATTGCAACGGATACGACATATGACGTCATCTCCATGGGTCTGGATTATGATGAAATGCTTTGGAATGAAGCGGCTGCGGGCCTTGCGGAAGAAGTATTGCAGGAACTCGCCGTGCCTTATACGGTAAGCCGCCGCGCCGGCGGCAGCTCCGATATCGGCAATGTGAGTCACGAATGCCCGACACTGCATATTCGCCTTGCCGGAGGGAATACGTATTACCCCGGCCATTCACGGGAAATCGCGGCGATGGTACAAAATAAGACAATTGAGCCGGTCATTATGCGCGGTGCCGAAATTATGGGCAATGTCGTCTTGAAATTGGCGGCTGACGCGGACCTGCGTCGTGCTGTCGCCGACGAATTCGCCAAAGAACGGAACAAAGAATAAGTATCGCTCCTTTGTTGTAAATCCAATGGACGAATACTCTTCTAAGACGTATACTCCGACCATAGAGATGATAAACTGTTTCATTACGGAATTAATTTTTGCGTAAGGAGTGAAGTCTTATGACGGATAAAGCACGTGTATTTGATGTAGATGTAAAAAAATGTGAAGAAATAGTTCGCATCAAAATGGACTATGTAGCAGGGCGCCTGTCCTTTGACGAAGCACGGCGGGAACTGAAATCCAAATTTGACTATGTGACGCCTGAGGAATTTGCATACGGCGAACAGAAGCTGAAAGAAGAAGGCATGGCGGACGAAGAAATGCATGACCGCATGAATGACATTATCCGCCTCTTTGACGGTATTTTGCGGCAGCCGGCCTTGGAAGCGCTTCCTGAAGGACACCCCGTTCGCACGTTCATGGCGGAAAACGCAGTCATGGAAAAGATTGTCGGCCATATGAAAGCGCTCCTTGCCAAAGACAAATTTATTAAAAATGAATGGCTTGAAGTGTACGATAAGCTTCTCTTGTACCAACGCCACTTTGCGCGCAAGCACAATCAGCTTTTTCCCTTCCTTGAACGGAAGGGGTTTGACAGGCCGACGGCTATTATGTGGAGCTTTGACGATGTCGTGCGCAATGTTATAAGCAAGGGTAAAAAGCTTCTCGATAAGGATGACGAAAAAGCGTTTCGTGAATTGCAGCCCGAAGTTATCGAAAAAATAGAAGATATTATGCTCAAAGAACGGACCATTCTTTATCCGACGTCGCTGAAGCTTCTGACGGAACAGGAGTTTCGTCAAATGCGTATCGGTGAAGAAGAAATCGGCTTTGCCAATATAGACGAGCCGCAGGGGTTCCTTCCGGAAACAAAGCGGGATGAAGCCGTACCTGCAAAGGTTATGGCAGAAGGGCCGACGGAGGGCTTTGCGGACGAGTTCAATGCGCTCCTGCAAAAGTATAAGATCGGCAAGACGGCTGAAGAAATACTGGACGTTGCCAACGGCAGGCTTACGCTGGAACAAATTAACCTTATTTACCGGCATTTACCTATGGATCTGACCTTTACAGATGAAAATGATATCGTCAAATTTTACACGGACACAAAGGAACGTGTCTTTGACCGCAGTGCGGGGATCATCGGCAGACTTTTGCAGAACTGTCATCCTCGCGAAGTATGGCCCATCGTTAATCGCGTTGTATCATCCCTGCGCTCCGGCGAAAAAGACAAAGTTCAATTTACATTAAAGAAAAAAGGAAGAATAGTCCATATCGAATATATCGGTGTCCATGATGAAGCAGGCAATTTCCGCGGCGTATTGGAAACTATGCAGGATGTGACGCCCTTTGCGAAAGACGGTGAAAGCATCGCTGCAGAACAACGCAAAGAAGCGGCATCGCCTGTAACGACACCGACCGCCGCGGCACCTGCGGAAACGAAACCGTCCGCCGGTGTCGATGATTTGACGACCTCTATCACGATGGCAGGGTTATTTGACAAGTACCCTTATTTAAAGGATTTCTTTGTTGAACTTTCACCGGTTTATCAGAAATTGAAAAATCCCGTTATTTTCGCCGCTATGGGCAGATTGGCGGATCTCGGCATGGCGGCACGTCGCGGCGGCTTTGAACCGGACGAGCTGTTGGAAAAAGTAAAGGCGGAAATAAGAAAACACGAAAAGAAATAGTGTAGTGACACAAAATGATGCCGTATCTTGGTGATGCGGCTCTTTTTGTTTTTCAACACAATCAGGACAGGTAAATTTATATATTTTGTCAATAAATGAGATTGCATTTCAAAATTATGGACATAGAAAATAAAGAAGACTATAATGTAGGCGGAAGAAGGGGGGACTTTATATGGATAAAGATTCAACGGCAAAAACTGCAGGTAAGTCACGCGGCCTCGGCGTGTTCACACTGGCCGTCATGAATGTTGCCGCCGTCGTCAGCCTGCGGGGGCTGCCGAGTGAAGCCGGTTACGGGCTCGGCTCTATCTTTTACTATCTTTTTGCGGCTGTTGTTTTTCTTATTCCCGTCGCTTTGATTTCGGCGGAGCTGGCGGCTGCTTTTCCGCAAAAAGGAGGAGTCTACCGATGGGTCGGTGAAGCTCTCGGACCTGAAGCGGGGTTTGTAGCCATTTGGCTGCAATGGATTCAAAACACTATTTGGTTTCCGACGGTCCTCACCTTTGCTGCCGTCTCCATCGCTTATATCGGTGCCGATCCGGCGGCGACGGAAGTACCTTTGGCCAATAACAGAATTTATGTGGCCGCCGCCTGCTTTGTCATTTATTGGTGTGCCACATTTATAAATCTGCGCGGCCTTTCTGCAAGCGCAAAGATCAGTAAGTACGGCGGTTTGGTCGGCACGATCATTCCGGCAGCTTTTTTGATTTTTTTCGGTATCCTGTGGCTTGCAGGCGGGCAGCCTTTGGCGATGGATACGTCTGCCCTCACATTTGTACCGGACTTGTCGCAGCTGAATAATCTTGTTTTGGCGTCGAGTATATTTCTCTTTTTTGCCGGCATGGAGCTTTCAGCCGTCCATGTTATGGAAATAGATGACCCGCAGCGCAATTATCCGCGTGCTATCTTTGCGGCGGCGATCCTGACGGTCTGCATTTTCGTCTTCGGAACCCTTGCCATCGCCTTTGTCTTGCCGGCACAGTCTATTAATCTCACGCAGGGACTGCTCGTCGCCTTCGACAAGTATTTGACTGCTTACGGATTGACCGCACTGACGCCCCTGGTGGCTCTCATGTTGGTCATCGGTGTCCTTGCCGGTGTATCCACGTGGATCGGCGGACCGAGCAAGGGACTTTTGGCAGTAGGTCATCACGGCTTTTTACCGCCTTTTTTACAAAAGACAAATGACCGGGGCGTGCAGATAAACATTCTCCTTGTTCAAGGCGGAATCGTGACGGTTTTGATTTTGCTCTTTACGTTTATGCCGTCCGTCCAGGCCGTGTATCAAATTCTGGGACAGCTCACGGTAGTCCTCTACTTGAGCATGTATTTTCTCCTCTTTTTATCGGGAATGAGATTGCGTCATATGTATCCGGAGCTGAAGCGTCCTTTTACTGTTCCCGGAGGTAAGTACGGGATTTATTTCTGGGGACTGGTCGGCTGCATCGGAGCTGTCATGGCTTTTGTGCTGGGCTTTTTACCGCCTGCACAGATTAAAGTCGGCAGTACTGCTATCTGGTACGGTGTCCTCTTCTGCGGTTACGTCCTCTTTGTCGGATTACCGCTCATTATTTACGCCTGCCGCAGGCCGTCCTGGGTTATGGAACGGCAGGGTGAAGAACTGGCGCCTTTTCTGCGGGACCCGGAGCAGAAGAAAGAGTAGAGGAGATGTACTGATTAGTATTATATAGTTATGTATTGTATTGAAGAGAGAAGGCTTTTATGATGGGAGTATATGCAATGAATAAAGATTCAAAATACGAAAGTATATTCAGCAGCCGCGACAGCGACGTGGAATTGCCGAAGTATAAAATGCCTGAAAAGGAAAGTGCGCCGCGAGTTATTAAGGAACTCATTCGAGACGAACTTTTCTTGGACGGCAATGCACGGCAGAACCTGGCGACTTTCTGCCAGACGTATTTGAGTGACGAAGTGCATGAACTGATGGATATTTCCATCAGTAAGAATATGATCGATAAGGACGAGTATCCGCAGACCGCTGAAATCGAAGAACGGTGCGTCAGCATGGTGGCTCAATTATGGAATGCTCCTGACAGGAGCCGCAGCGTCGGTACGTCCACAGTAGGTTCGTCGGAAGCATGCATGCTCGGCGGTTTGGCTATGTATCGCCGCTGGCGAGCTAAGAGAAAGGCCGCAGGCAAAGACGTAAGCCGGCCCAATATCGTTACAGGCCCGGTTCAGGTATGTTGGCATAAATTTGCCGCTTACTGGGATATAGAGCTGCGTGAAGTGCCTATGGAAAGGGACGCCTTTTATATGACGCCTGAAAATATGGTGAAGTACATTGATGAAAATACAATCGGCGTCGTCGCAACTTTCGGTCTGACTTTTACAGGTAAATACGAACCGATAAAAGCTCTGTCGGATGCTCTTGATGCATATGAAAAGAAAACGGGCATATCTGTCGATCTTCATGTGGACGCCGCGTCAGGCGGTTTTTTGGCTCCCTTCTGCGCACCGCATATCCTTTGGGATTTTCGTCTGCCTCGCGTTAAGTCCATCAGCGCGTCAGGTCATAAGTTCGGCCTGGCACCTCTCGGCTGCGGTTGGGTCTTATGGCGTGATGCGGCGGATCTGCCGGAGGATTTGATATTCCATGTCAATTACTTGGGCGGCAACATGTCCGTTTTTCAGCTTAATTTCTCCCGCCCTGCCGGGCAAATTATTGCACAGTACTACCTGTTTCTGCGTTTGGGCCGGGAAGGGTATAAAAAAATTCATATGAATTGCTACAAGACGGCATCCTATTTGGCAGAAGAACTGGAAAAGACGTGTCTCTTTGAAGTCGTCTATGACGGTAATCCGGAAGAGGGAATTCCGGCCGTTACATGGAAGCTGAGGGATGACGCGAAAATCAACTTTACGTTATACGATTTGGCCGATCGTCTGCGCGCCAGAGGGTGGCAGGTACCGGCATACTCCCTGCCGGCACGGGCGGAGAATACGGTTGTGCAGCGGGCACTTATTCGCCACGGCGTAAGCCGTGATTTGGTATCTTTATTAATGCAGGATATGAATCGGTGCATCGACTACTTTAAGACGCATAAAATCGTGTCGCATGTGACACCTGAAGAAGGAACGGCATTTGCTCACTAAAAAAATTAAACAGTAAATAATTTCAGCACAGAAAAGCGAGTATATTCATATACACTCGCTTTTTTTGTGCCGAAACGGGAAATTAACTATATTGGTCGGTATTTATAATTGACATATATCTTTCCATTTTATAAGATTATATATGTAAATGAAAAATAAAATCAAAATAAGGAGGTCTTATGAGTAAGGTAATTAAAATTATTTTATGCCTTATTGTCGTCTGCTTTCTCGGTGCCGTCGCCTGGATAGGTTTGCGCGACAACGGCACGGCGACGGCGGCCATGCGGGATGTGACGGACAGCACGGGAACGAAGATTTCCATTCCGGTTCACCCGCAGCGCGTCGTTTTTTTGAACGCATCCAACCTGGATATGTACTATGCTGTCGGCGGTACGGCCGTGGGCAAGCCGACATCCCAATCTATTGCACCGGACTTGAAGGAAAAAGTGGCCGATGTGCCGGAAGTAGGTATTATTCATAATCCCAATGTTGAAACCATACTTTCTTTAAAGCCGGACTTGGTTATCGGCGTCAATGTTCCCTTCCATACAGGTATTCGCGATACACTGGCTAAAGCGGGCATTCCTTTGTACATCAACAATCTGAACACGTATGAAGACGTACTCAATACGCTGACCTTCTTCGGCGAGCTTACGGGTAAGGAAGATATGGCAAAAGCTGAAAAGGAGCGCATTGAAGCGCAGTACAAAGACGTCGTTGCCAAGACGAAGGGCAAGACGCCGCCGCGGGCGCTCATCGTCTTCGGTGCACCCGGCAGCTTCAGCATGGCGACGAGCAAGTCCTTCAGCGGCGATTTGGCAAAGCAATTGGGGGCGGTCAATATTGCCGACGGTACTGTATCCGTTGAGGACAGTTTTGTGCCGCTCAGCATGGAATATATTGTCAAGCAGGATCCGCAGGCCGTTCTCTTTATCAGTATGATGCCCAATCCGGCTATTGTCGATTCGTTTAAGAAAGACCTCGCCGAAAATCCCTTGTGGCAAGATGTAACCGCCGTCAAAAACGGCCGTATCTATTACCTGTCGGGCGATCTCTTTTCCGTAAATCCGGGTACGCGCATTGCCAAAGCCATGGATATTCTTTATCACGATTTGTATGAAGACGGGAGCAATGAATAATGCGCGAAGATAAAAGGCTGACACGCCGGTATTTAACGCTCCTAGTCGGTGTCGGACTGCTCGCCGTCACACTTTTCGGCGGCATTGCGGCCGGCGCCGTGCCTGTTACGCTGCACGAAGTGGCCGACGTGTTGCGCGGCCTGACGACGGCGGAAAACTATCGGATTATCTATTACATTCGTCTGCCCCGCGTTTTTTGTGCCGCCCTGACGGGGACGAACCTTGCCCTGGCCGGTTGTATCCTGCAGGGGATTTTGCGTAATCCCCTGGCCGATCCCGGTATTATAGGCGTAACGGCCGGTGCCGGTCTTGCGGCCATGGCACTGATGCTCATTACACCGGAATTGACATACTTCGTCCCTTTTGCGGCCTTCGGCGGCGCCGTTCTCGCATCGCTTATAGTTTTCATGCTCGCCTGGGAACACGGCATTCATCCGCTGCGTCTCATCTTGGCGGGCGTTGCCATTGCGGCCTTCTTCGGCGGCGGCACGGCAGCCCTGTCGGTCTTCTTTTCTGACAAAATCCAAGGTACGGTCAGTTGGATGGCCGGCGGTTTTGCAGGCGACAGTTGGCGTCATGTGCTCATGATTCTGCCGTACAGCTGCGTCGGCATCATTGCTACACTGTGCAGTTACCGCAAGTTGAATGCACTGCAGCTCGGTGACGACGTGGCTGCCTCTCTCGGTATCAAGGTGGAGCGGACGCGTTTTTTTCTGCTTACCCTGGCCGCTCTTCTCGCCGCCTCGGCGGTCAGCGTTGCGGGCCTTCTCGGTTTTGTCGGCCTTATCGTACCTCATATTATGCGCCTCATCGTCGGCTCGGACTTTGAATTTCTCCTGCCCGCGTCGGCCATCTTCGGTGCGGCTCTCGTCGTTTTTGCGGACATGACGGCACGTACCGTGTTCAGTCCCGTCGAAGTTCCCGTCGGTATTTTTCTCTCCTTTTTGGGAGCGCCCTTCTTTTTATACTTACTGAAGAGGAGGATGCATACATGAACGATACTTTGGAAATCAGAGACGGTCTTTTACAATATGGCAAACGCATTGTTGCCGAGCACATGAATGCTTCTTTCATGAAGCCGGAAATCGTTTCCATCATAGGTCCGAACGGGTCGGGCAAGTCGACGCTTTTAAAGGCTCTGGGCCGCTTATTGCCGCCGCGTCGGGGCGCCGTTTATCTGAACGGACGGGACATGCGGGACATGCCTTCCTCCGCCATTGCGAGGCGGATATCCGTCCTGCCCCAGTCGGCGCAGGCACCCGGCGACATGACGGCGCGGGATTTGGCTACGTGCGGGCGCATCCCTTACGGTTCGGCTTTTTCACGCCTTACGAGAGACGACGAACGGGCTGTTGATGAAGCCATCGCCGCCACAGGGTTGACGGAGTTGCAGGAGCGGCGTATCGGTGCCTTGTCCGGCGGAGAACGGCAGCGGGCGTGGCTTGCCATGGCGCTGGCTCAGGAGCCGAAGATCCTCCTGCTTGACGAGCCGACGACATTTCTCGACATACATTATCAGCTGGAGTTGATGGAACTCATTACACGTCTTCATACGCAGACGGGGATTACGATTATTATGGTCATGCATGATTTAAACTACGCCGCCCGCTTCAGTCAGCGCCTCATTGCCGTAAAAAACGGGTGCGTCGTGGCGGACGGTCTGGTCGGCGAGGTTTTTCGTCAAGACGTACTGGAGCGGTTATACGATGTCAACGTGTGCGTGACGGAAATACAGCAGGGAAACAGAGTGCAACCGATTTGCATGCCTTATTTACGTGAACATATATAGAAAGGGGAAATATACATGAAAAGAACACAGCGGCTTGCCGTCTTTGCCGCATTGACGGCGACGCTTATGGGAAATGTGGCGGCAGCAGCCGATAATGAAGGCAACAGGCTCGATACGGGGGAAATCCTCGTCACGGCTTCGCGTACGGAAGAAACGCTGAAGGCGGAGCCGCAGGCGGCGGAAGTTATTACGGCCAAGGATATCAGACGGATGGGGGCCGATGACGTGTTGACCGCGCTGGCTTTGGCCAATAATTTAAATCTGTCCAAGGCGGGAATGACGGGAACGTCCGTGCAGATCCGGGGCATGAGTACAAATCATACGCTTATTCTTGTAGACGGCAAACGCTATTCCGGTGAAGATGCAAGTAATACGACGAACGTCTACGCCCTGCAGCGCCTGAACGTGAGTGATATTGATCGGATTGAAATCGTTCGCGGTCCGTCGAGTTCTCTTTACGGATCCGATGCGATGGGCGGCGTTATCAATATTATTACGAAGGTGCCGAAAGAGGCGGGCGGCAGAGTCGGCGTGTCGACGGGCACGCTGCATACGTCGGAATACTTCAACTTCGACTTCGGCAAGCATGGCAGATGGACTACAAGCATTGATGGCCGTTTGGAAAGAAGACGTCCTTATAATCGCTATACCTATACGGAGACGATCAGTCCTATGACACATGCCGTAAGCTCCATAACGGACGGTTATACGCGTTCTATGTACGGTATGAGAAAGCTCTTCCATCTGGCGTCGCAATATGATTTTGAAAATGCCAATAAGAACAAGCTGCGCTTTGACATCGATTACGGCAAAGAAAACTTCCGCTCCGATTTTCCCGATACGCGGTCGCGTATTTTTACAGGTACATTTCCGCCGGTGGCATGGAGGTTTACCAATAAAAACAAGAAAGAATGGTATGATAATGAACAGCGCGGGTTCAGTGTAGAATACTCGGGAAAGACCAAGCGGAATGAATATAAAGTACGCTCGTATTATAATGAACTGAAGAAATATTCCCATCTCTTTAATGAACGGGTATTGCCTGCCGGCTCCGTCATAACTCCGATGGGACCGATAAATTATAATCTGCAATATCCGAAAGAGGATATGGATTCGGCTAAATACAGCACGTGGGTAACGGAAGCGCAAAATACGATGTACATCGGCGACAAGCATAATTTGACTTTCGGCGGCGAATACAGAACCGTAAAATATACCGGTACCCGCTTGGGCGATTCCGTTTCTGGCATGTCGAAGGATAAAAAATCGCACCACATCGATTCATATGCCGCATATATTCAGGACCAGTGGCAGGTAAACGATAAGCTTTACCTCATTCCGTCCCTGCGCTTCGAGCACAACAGCCAGTTCGGATCGGAAGTGACGCCTAAGGTCGGCCTGACGTATAATTTCAACCCTCATTGGCGGTTTAAAGCGAACTGGGGATACGGCTACAAGGCGCCGACGATCAGTGAACTCTACATGCGTATGCACCGCGCTATGGGTGTGACGACCGTAAATATTTACGGTAATCCCGATTTGGATCCGGAAAAATCGCGCAGCTTTGATTTCGGTGTGGAAGGCAATAAAGGGGACTGGTTCGGCAAGGTCACCTATTTTAACAACAAAGTCTCCAATTTGATCACGACGGAACGGATCCCCGGCTCCACAGGAGTGCAATATCACTATGTCAATATAGATGACGCGCAGATCAATGGTGTCGAAGCTGAAGTGGGCAGGCATTTCGGCAAGCGTTGGACTGTGAAGCTGACACACAATTGGCTGGATGCGACCGACAAGCACAGTCACGAACGGCTGAACGGACGCGCCAGAGCGACGACGACGGCACAACTCATTTACGACGACAACAATAAGCAAACCGGCTTCAGCGCCATTCTTTGGGATCAGTTCGCGCAGGATTACCGGTATGACGGGGATGATTACACCTATAATACGGTTAATTTCTCTTTTAACAAGCAGCTGAATGAAGCTTTCTCCATATATGGCGGTGTCGACAATATTTTTAATAAGAAAGTGGACGACCTGTACGTGGACGGCAGAATGTGGCGCGTCGGCGCAGAATGGAAATGGTAATGGACCGGCTGATTCGACTGGCGGTGAGTATCGGCGTGTTTTTATGTATCGGCAGTAATGTCTTTGCCGTCGCGGGGCCGATTCCGCCCATAGTGGAGTCGGCTGCGTTGAAAAACGTATCGGTTGATGACATTACTGCGGCTTGCGATCGTCAGGGCGGCGTCGTTTTTTTCGGCGAACTTCACGACAGTACACAGGCGCATGCGGCGGAGCTTGCCTTGCTCGAGTCGCTGTATCGGCGGTACGGTGAGCGTACCGTCCTTTCAATGGAAATGTTTGAACGCGATACGCAAGATACAGTGAACGATTTTTTGAGCGGACGCACGGATGAAACGGCCTTTCTTGTCAAATCCCGGCCGTGGCCCAACTATGAATCCGCCTACAGGCCGCTGATTATGTTTGCCAAGGAGAAGGGAATTCCCGTAGTGGCTGCCAATATACCGCGGCGCATGGCTGCCGCGTATGCACACGGCACGGCTCTTGACGGCTTGGATGCGGCTGATAAGCTGTATTTGCCGCGAATCCACAGAGAGGGTTCGGCGGCGTACAGAGAAAAGTTCACTATGACCATGAAGGGCATGACTGCCGGTGCCATGGTCGTTCCGGAAGAACGGATAGAACCCATGTTTCGCGCCCAGTGCTTGAAGGACGATGCGATGGCCGAAAGTATAAGCGATTATGCGGCAGCCCATAAAGATGCTCTCATTTTTCATGTTCAAGGTGCTTTTCACAGCGAAGAGGGGCTCGGTGTTCCTGAAAAACTGCGGGTCTTACGACCGCAACTGAAAACAATCATTGTCGACTCTATTGAATACAAAGCCGATGACGGTGACATCGTTTCCTTTGCGGAAGAACATCGGCAAGATGGTGACTATTTGGTATTTGTCTCGCGGGACAAGTAAGGTTATGCCAGACCGAAGCGGCAGGCTTGCAGGCCACGCAATCTGTGAGCCTGCCGTTTTCTTTAGGAGAAATTATGAAGTTTTGGAAATTTTACGGACCTTATAAAAAAAGCCTGGTTCTTGTCATCGGCGGAGCCCTCTTGGCGGCAGGGCTGGAAATCGTCTTTCCCATGATCGTGCGTCACATGTTGAGCGTTGTCCTGCCGGCGCGGGATATAGGAGAGCTTTGGCGCGAAGGGGCCTTTCTCTTTATGCTCTACTGTGTCTGCCTCGTGTCGACGTACACTGTCTATCGCTGTGGCCGCAACATGGGTGTATCCATAGAAAACGACTTGCGCCGTTCCCTCTTTCGCCATTTGGAAGGGCTCGATTTTGCCTTTTTTGACAGAAAAAAGACAGGCCGCCTCGTATCGCGCCTGACCGGGGACATCTCGGAAGTAGGCAACTTTATGTTTCAATTGCCCAATTTGTCCGTCGTTTGTCTCATCACCATGGGCGGCAGTGCCTTTTTCCTTTTTTACATCAATACGCTTCTCGCAGTATGCGTGCTCCTGCTCATTTTACTGAAAACGGGCGATACGATTCTCCTTAACCGCCGCATGAAGAAATCCTTTGCCGAAACTCGCCGTAAGCTCGGCGCTTTGAGCGGACAGGCGACAGAACTCCTCGGTGCCGTGCGCCTTATCAAGGCTTTTGCGGGAGAAGCGAAGGCGCTGCAGCGTTTTGCGGCAGCGTCGGATGACTTGGCGGCGGCCCAACGCGGTACGTTCAAGTTTCAGGCTTATTTGTCAGGAACGATTGTCTTTTTTTCCAATACGATCAATTTGGCCATTATCCTCGTGGGCAGTATCCTCATTATAGATGGGCAACTGGAACTGACGGATCTTGTCGCCTTTCTCATGTACCTCATGCTTTTTATTCGGCCCATCATGCAGGTGACCATGTTAACGGAGCAGTATCAGCGCAGCATGGCCGGGTTCCGCCGCTATGAGGAAATCATGGCTCTTTCTCCGTCCGTACAGGACGGCTCTTTTGAGCTTGAGCCGGCGGCAGTCCGTGGGAATATCACTTTTGAGCACGTCGACTTTTCCTATGAAAAGGGTCTCCCCGTGTTGCAGGATTTTAATCTGTCCATAAAACGGGGCCAACAAATTGCCCTTGTCGGCGCGACCGGTGCCGGCAAGAGCAGCATTGTATCTCTGCTCTTGCGTTTTTATGACGTGACGGCAGGGAGAATTCTGCTCGACGGAAAGGATGTGCGCTCGTATACGCTCGCATCGCTGAGACGGGCTGTAGGTATCGTGCAGCAGGATGTGTATTTATTTTCCGATTCCATTAGTGAGAATATTCGCCTCGGCCGAGAGGATGCGACGGATGAAGAAGTCGTTGCCGCCGCCGTTGCCGCAGGCGCCGACTCGTTTATTCGCGCTTTACCCGACGGCTATGAAAGCTTTATCGGTGAGCGGGGTGTAAAATTGTCGGGCGGGCAAAAACAGCGTATTGCCGCGGCCCGCATATTTCTGAAAAATCCGCCCGTTCTCATCCTGGATGAGGCGACGGCGTCTATGGACAACAAGGCGGAAAAAGCTGTTCTTCAAGCCTTATCGGCTCTCTCGGAAAAGCGGACGACTCTTATGATTGCTCATCGCCTGGCAACGGTGCGGCACGCGGATTGTATTGTTTTTCTGCAGGGCGGCAGAGTTGCAGAGGCGGGAACACATGAGGAATTAATGGAAAAAAGAGGCTTGTATTACGAATTATATATGGAACAATTTAGACGGACTTAAGAGAATATTGACATATGCTATCAATAAAAGCATAATATAAGTATGCAAAAAAGGTATTCAACCTTATATAAGTATTCGTATGCGGAAAGGACATACATTATGAAAAACGCGCAGGAAATGCAAATGACAAACAGCATGCACCATGGTAACGTCTATGAAATCAAAGACGAAACGGGGCAGGCGAAGATGACGGGGTATGCCGTATATCCGGGAATTACTTTGATGTACTTGGATATCCATATGCCTTATTTGGATTGTGAAGCGCGGCCTATGCCCGATGTGTTTGCCATCAACCACTGTGAAGAAGGTCGAATTGAGTGTAACTTCCATAACGGTGAATATTTGTATATGGGAAAGGGCGATATGTCCGTCGGTTGGCGGCGGCGCAGCGCCTACTGCCATAAATCATTTTTTCCGTCCTCTCATTACCACGGTGTGACAATTCTTCTCTCTCTGCCGCAGGCGCAGGAAGCATTGGATCGGCAGCTCGGTAAAAAGGTTATCGATTTGGAATGTATGAGCAGGCGGTTTTGCCGGCATACGGACTTTGCGGCCATCATGCAGGAAGATGAAAAACTGAAGCATCTGTTTTACGAGCTGTATCACGTTCCCGAATCTATAAAAAAGCAGTACTTTCGCATTAAACTGTTGGAAATTCTTCTCTTTTTCAGTACAATTGAAGAAATTCCCGCTGAGAAAAGAGAAACCTTTACACTTCAGCAGGTTAATATTGTCAAGGAAATCCAATGGGAACTTACAAAAAACATGAAACGGAAATTTACGATTGAAGAATTGGCAAAAAAACACGGTATCGCGCCGACGACGTTGAAAAAATGCTTTAAAGGTGTTTACGGCAGTACCCTTTCACAATATATTAAAGAATATCGTATCAGCAAGGCGAAGCAACTGCTCTTAAATACACAGGACAGCATTATGGAAATTGCCAACTATGTGGGATACGAAAACAGCAGCAAGTTTGCAGTAGCTTTTCAAAAACTGACAGGGCAACTTCCCGGTGAATATCGTCGCAGCTGTTAGGCTCAAAACGTCTGTAAGAAAATTCCTTACAGGCGTTTTTGTTTTATGCCGGCAAAGATGCCGATTCCGTTAATTTTGAAATTGGCATATAATATAAGTGCCGACTTATGTTTGGTTGATAACAGGAAGAGACAAGGGGGTTGTATGATGGCGATTAAACAAACGGCAGGCAGAACACAGTTGGGTGATTTTGCTCCGGAATTTGCCCGGCTCAACGATGACGTGCTCTTTGGTGAAGTGTGGAGCAGGGAGAATGCGCTTTCTCTGCGCGACCGCAGTCTTGTCACCGTTGTTGCCCTTGTTGCGCAGGGGATTACGGACAATTCACTGCGTTATCATTTGGAAACGGCAAAGAAGAACGGTATCACAAAGACCGAAATCGCGGAAATACTGACACACGCCGCTTTCTATATGGGCTGGCCTAAGGCGTGGGCGGCATTTACTCTCGCCAGAGATGTCTGGTCGGAGCCGGAGTGTGCGGACGATGACTTCGCGCGATATGCGAATTCTATGATCTTCCCCGTCGGCGCGCCGAACGATGCGTATGCACAGTATTTTAGCGGCAAAAGTTACCTGGCACCGCTCTCGACGGAGCAGATTCCCATTCACAACGTGACCTTTGCTCCCGGCTGCCGTAATAATTGGCATATTCACCATGCCGAGAAGGGCGGCGGCCAAGTCCTCGTCTGTGTTGCAGGCCGCGGTTACTATCAGGAAGAAGGCCGACCGGTACGCGAACTCTATCCGGGTGATGTCGTGAATATTCCCGTAAACGTTAAGCATTGGCACGGCGCAGTAAAGGACAGCTACTTTTCCCATCTTGCTATTGGGGTGCCCGGCGAAAAGACGAGTAACGAGTGGTGCGAACCCGTGTCGGATGAAGAATATGAAAATTTGAAGTAAGTGTCACATAAAGCCGAAAAATGTTGCCTGAAAAATGTGGGGCGGCATTTTTTAAGTTCCGGACAAGGCAGTACAAAAATCGTGTCCGATTGGATTATTTGGCGACTGAATGGAGTAGAAACAAGTATATAACTTTGTTATGATACAAGAAGTTGGACGATGTTGTTTTGACGAGCAAACGGGTGACAACTGCAGAGATTAAGGAGGACACTACATGAATTGCATTGTTTTATATTCTTCGCGTACGGGTAATACGAAAAAAGTTGCCGAAGCAGTTTGCCAAGAGCTTCCGGCAGGGACGGCCTGCGTTGATGTGAAAGAAGTTCCTGCCGACTTGTCGGCATATGATTATATTTTTGTCGGGTTTTGGGTAGACAAGGGCAATGCCAATGCGGAAGCGCAGGAAATATTGAAAAATCTGCCTGCCTGCAAGGCCGGCATCTTCGCAACTCTCGGCGCCGATCCGAAATCGGAACACGCCGCACAGGCTCTGGCCAACGGGGTCGCTTTGGTACCGGAAGGTGTGACTGTTGTCGATTCGTTTATTTGCCAAGGTGCGGTCGATCCGAAGTTGATCGAAATGATGTACAAAATGTTTCCCGCCGGTTCAGCGCACGGCAAGAGTCCCGAACGGGACGCCCTGCACGCCGAAGCGGCCAAGCATCCCGATGCGGCGGATTTGGCTGCGGCAAAAGCCTTTGCGGCCGGCGTATTAAGTAAGGGACAAGAGGCATAACATGGGCACATTGGCCGCATTATACGAAAAAATGACGTCCGAGCAACGGGAATTTCAGTTCGGCCGGATTGGCGCGGATCCTCTGACCGAAGCCTTTCCGCGTAAACGCGTCGTACATGCCGGGATTGACGGTACGCCTGTAAGTCCTGCCGAAGCACAGCATATTTGGCAGCGTCTCATGGAAAAAGAACCTGTCGGTAACCCGACGCAGACCGCATATATCCACATTCCCTTTTGTAAGACCAAGTGTCTTTATTGCGCTTTTTTTCAGAACGGGACGGATCAGGCAGTAGAAGACGCCTATGTGGATGCCCTTATTCTCGACTTACAGAGGGAAAGTGCGGCGCCCCGTTTAAAGAACGGACTGCTTCACTCCGTCTTCATCGGCGGCGGCACGCCTACGTCTTTGTCCGTGCGCAATGCGCAGCGCCTTCTGCAGACCATTCGTGAATGCCTGCCCTTGGCTAATGATTATGAGCTGACCATGGAGGGCCGTATTCATGACCTCGTGCCGGAGAAGATGGATGCTTGGATGGCCGGCGGCGTAAACCGCATGTCCTTGGGCGTGCAGTCCTTTGATACGACCGTGCGCCGGCAAGTAGGACGTTTGGACGATAAGGAGACGGTGCTGCGCAATCTCGCCGCTTTGCGTGCCTATAACCAGTGCGTTGTCGTCATCGATCTCATTTACGGTCTGCCCGGTCAGACACATGAAATCTGGAAGGCCGATTTGAATAGCCTTATTGAGTCCGGCGTGGACGGCGTCGACTTGTACCAGCTCAATGTCTTCGACAACAGCGATCTGGCCAAACGCATACAGGCCGGTGCTTTGCCGCCGGCAGCAACGACGAAGGAGCAGGCGCGTATGTTTGCTTTCGGACGCAGCTATTTGGAAGCACGCAAATACAATCGTCTCAGCGCCTGCCATTGGAGCCGGACGAACAGGGAACGCAGCCTCTATAATACGTATGCCAAAGAAGGCGTGACCATGTTTCCCTTCGGCAGCGGTGCCGGCGGCAACCTGGACGGTTATTCGACCATGCTCTATCGTACGCTCGACACGTATGAAAAGGCTGTGGAAAAGAGCGAAAAGCCCTTCATGGCTCTCGTCAAACAGTCGGACGTACAGCCCCTCGTCAGTAAAACCTTAGCTCAGCTGGAGCAGGGGTACTTCGATTTACATGCTCTCGCAGAGGCGGACGGACGGCTTGCCGATTTGCAGTGGCTCTATGAGCTCTGGCAAAAGCAGGGCCTCGTGACGTATAACGGTGTGCAGTATCGTCTGACCGAAGCGGGCGAGTTCTGGCAGGTGAACCTGGCGCAGACTACCGTTGAATGTATCAATTATTTGATTAAAGGAGAGGAGACCATGTCCCTGCAAGGCATTGCCGCCCAGGAAGGTGGAGAAACGAAGGCCATGAGTGATAAGGTGCGGCGCATTATTGATGCCATGAAAAAAGCCAAGTCCGCCGGCGGCGGACCGACGCCCGAAGCCATGGCCATGATGACGGAAGCCATGAAGTCCATGACGCCCGAAGAAATACAGACCGTCATGAAGAGTATGCGCGAATAATTAACTGCGATTAGACTATTATATAACATCTCCATAAACGGAAAGGCCGCAGTCCGGTACGGCAGGGGTGCGGCCTTTTCGCGTACGGTTCGGAGGCAAATCGGCATACCTTGCCATACTATGGGAACTATTCAATATATTGTTTTCCGAGCTTGGGAAAACCGTGTTTCATCTGTGCGAAATGGTTGCGGCGGCCATCTCTTTTTGGTATGTTCTGTGTGTGGTCTTTTCGACAGTATGGTATAATAGAATACATAATAGGTACTGTTTAGGCAGAGTCTGATAGAGAAAAGTGTGGTGCAATGTATGAAGGAAGAACTGGTATATACGCCGGAGGAGCTTCGGTATTTGGCGCTTTTAGCCAAGGATTACCCGACGCAGGCCGCTACGTTTACGGAAATTATCAATTTACGGGCCATCGTTAATTTGCCGAAGGGGACGGAGCACTTCATGAGCGACCTTCACGGTGAATACGAGGCGTTCTATCATATTTTAAATAATTGTTCCGGTGTTATCCGGGAGAAGGTGGAGATCCTCTTCGGTGAATCCCTGACCAAAGACGAGCAGGATGACTTGTTGACGCTTGTGTATTACCCGAAAGAAAAGCTGGCTCTTATGGAACAGCAAAAACTTCTCAACGACGGGCGGACGCGCACGATATTGCAAGAGCTTCTGCGCTTGGCAAAACTACTTTCTTCCAAATACACGCGGTCGAAAGTCCGCAAAGCCATGCCCGAAAGTTTTCGCTATGTTATTGATGAGCTCTTGCACGCCCGCCCTGATGAAGACAAAAACCGTTATGCTTATCACGCCAAGATTATTGATACCATATTGGAAACGGTCAGCGCTCACGAGTTTATCTTTGCCCTGACGGCTCTCATTAAGCGCCTTGCCGTCGACCATCTGCACATTATCGGGGATATTTACGATCGCGGCGCCCATGCCGATAAAATTGTCGACGAACTCATGCATCACCACTCCCTGGACATTCAGTGGGGCAACCATGACGTCCTCTGGATGGGCGCGGCTGCCGGTGATTTGGCGTGTATCATTAATGTACTGCGCAATAACGTGCGTTACCATAATCTGGAAATTCTCGAAAACGGTTATGGCGTCAGTCTGCGTTCATTGGCCCTCTTTGCAGTCAATACGTATACCGCCGGCGACGGTATCGACCCCATGGTCAAAGCCATTAACGTCCTTCTCTGCAAGCTCGAAGGACAGACGATTATGCGCCGCCCCGAGTATGGCATGGATGACAGGCTCATATTCAAGAATTTCGATTTCGATAAAGGTACGGTCACATTGCCGTCGGGAACGTATGAGCTTACGACAAAAGATTTTCCCACCGTCGACCGCAGCGACCCGTATGCTCTGAGCGAGGGCGAAGCGGAGCTGATGGCGGAAATGAAACGGCGCTTTCTCGGCAGCGAACGTCTGCAGCGACATATACGCTTCCTTTACAGCCACGGCTCGGTATACCGCGCTTACAACGGCAACCTCCTCTTCCACGGCGGTATTCCCATGAATGAAGACGGCAGTTTTACGGAAGTCCTGCTGGAAGGGAAAAAGTATGCCGGTAAGGCCTTTATGGACAAAGCCGACTTCCTTGCCCGCCGCGCTTTCGAGCAGCGTGACGAGTACAGCCTCGACTACATGTGGTATCTGTGGTGCGGCTATGACTCGCCCATGTCGGGACGCGTTGTAAAGACACTGGAACGGAGCTATATTGCCGACGAGTCGACATGGAAAGAACCTCAGAATCCTTATTACACCTTGAACAGGGACAAAGATGCCTGTGCGGCCATGCTGAGAGAATTCGGTATCGATTCGCCTCAGGGACATATCATTAACGGTCATACGCCGGTTAAAGTGAAAAAAGGGGAAAGCCCCGTTCGTGCCGACGGTAAAGGAATTTGTATTGACGGCGGTTTTTGCAGGGCCTATCAGAATTCGACGGGAATTGCCGGATATACGCTTATCTTCAATTCTTACGGCTTGCGGTTAAAGTCACATTATCCCTTTACAAACGTCGAATCCGTATTGCAATCCAACACGGATATCCTTTCCGATTCCGTGCAGATCGAGCTTGAACCGAAGCGGATCATGATCGGTGATACGGACACGGGTAAAAAGCTCCTGCAGATGATTGCCGACTTGAAACGGCTCCTGGCGGCCTATCGACAGGGCTATATTTTTGAACACGACTGCCGCGAATGGTAAAAAAAGCCTGCCTGTTGAGAACGGCAGGCTTTTTTGTACAAACTGTCAGGAAAAAGTTATAAAAACAACGAACAATTACGAGAGAAAAGTGTATACTGACAAACGTAAGGAGCAGTTGTTTTTATACAGGAGGTAGCACTATGGCAAAGAAAATTACGGATAAGGTTACGTGGGTCGGCAAAGTCGACTGGGAACTCGTGTACTTTCACGGCAAAGAATATTCGACGGATCGAGGTTCATCGTATAATTCTTATTTGATTCGCGATAAAAAGACGGTTCTCATGGATACGGTGTGGAAGCCTTTCGGCAGAGAATATGTGGAAAGCTTGAAAGAAGTCATTGACCTCAAGGACATCGACTATATTGTCATGAACCATAACGAAAGCGATCACAGCGGTGCCCTGCCCCTGCTCATGGAAGAAATTCCGGATACGCCCGTTTACTGTACGAAAAAAGGGGAAGCCATCATTCGCGGTCACTATCACAAGGATTGGAACTTCGTCAACGTCAAAACCGGCGATACGCTGGATTTGGGCGGCAGCAAGCTGGTCTTTATTGAAGCGCCCATGCTCCATTGGCCCGACACGATGTTCACGTACATGACGGGCGAAGAAATCCTCTTCAGCAACGACGGCTTCGGCCAGCACTATGCGAGTGAATCCCTCTATAACGACAAGGTCGACCAGGGTGATTTGTACCATGAAGCCATGAAGTACTATGCGAATATTCTTAACCTGTACAGTCCCATGGTAGCCAAGAAGATTAAAGAAATCCTCGCCATGAACGTGCCCGTTAAGATGATCTGTCCCAGCCACGGTGTTATTTGGCGCGACAACCCGATGCAGATAGTTGAAGCGTATCAGAAGTGGGCTGAAGCATATCAGGAGAACCAGGTGACTGTTGTTTACGATACAATGTGGAATTCAACGCGCCGCATGGCCGAATGCATTGCCGCAGGTATTAGAGAAGCGGATCCGTCCGTTACGGTTAAGCTTTGTAATTCGTCCAAGCTCGACAAGAACGACATTTGCACGGAAGTCTTTAAGTCCAAGGCTGTTCTCATCGGTTCGCCGACCATTAACTACGGGTTTATGTATTCCATTGGCGGCATTATGGAAATGATCAGAGGCCTAAAATTTAAAAATAAAAAAGCCGCAGCTTTCGGCAGCTACGGATGGAGCGGTGACGCGCCCAAGATGATTGCGGAGCACCTCAAAGCAGGCGGATTTGACGTAATTAAAGACGAATTTAAACTCATGTGGGTTCCTGACGAAGATGCGCGCAAGAAATGCGTACGGTTCGGCAAGGAATTTATGGACGCCGTAAACGGTGCCGAATAATTAATGTAGGAGAAACAAAGAAAGGACCGCTTCGACAGCGGTCCCTTTTCATTGGTGGAGATGAGGAGGATCGAACTCCTGACCCCCTGCTTGCAAGGCAGGTGCTCTCCCAGCTGAGCTACACCCCCATATGTTTCAGAACATGTATAATAGTATCATGAAACACGGGGCCTTGGCAAGCACTTTAGTCGGCCAGCATTTCCCAGCATTCGTAGGCGGCGGTCAGGTCTTCCTTCGTTCTCTCGTATGCTTCATTGAGGGCAACGAGCTCGTCCGACGAAGCGCTGTTCATTTGTACTTCGTACATCTTCAAGGTCGCTTCGAGTTCGGCAATTTTTATTTCCGCCTGTTCCAGTCGCTGCGGCGTGCTTCCGGAGACGACCTTGACCGGTGTTGCGGCCGGTGTCTCGGGATACGCGTTTTCTTGTGTTGCCGTCGCCTGCGGTGCGGTGTCAGCGGCATTTGTATTCGCCGCCGCCGATTCGTTTTCTTTTTCCCTGTAATATGAGTAGTTGCCTGCAAAATCGTGCAGGCGCTTGTCCTCTAAGACTAATGTGCGCGTCGTAATCTTGTCGAGAAAATAGCGGTCGTGGGAAACGATGAGGTATGTGCCGCCGAAGGCGAGGAGCGCCTGTTCCAATATTTCCCGTGTCGGAATATCCAAATGATTTGTCGGTTCGTCGAGAATGAGGAAGTTCGGTCCCGACAACAGAAGCTTCAGTAAGGCATAGCGTGCTTTTTCACCGCCGCTCAGGGAATTTACGTTCTTAAAGACGTCGTCGCCGCGGAAAAGGAAACGTCCCAGTACGGAACGGGCCGTTTCTTCATTCATCGTAAAGTCGCTCATGAGCTCATCCAAGAGAGGCAGGCTGCCGTGCAGTTCTGTGTGTTCCTGGGCAAAATAGCCGACGTGAACCTTGTTGCCCAAGGTAATGTACCCGTTTGTTGGCTCGAGCTTACCGAGAATCATGCGCAGGAGTGTCGTCTTGCCGGCGCCGTTGGGGCCGATGAGGGAAGCCGCCTCGCCGCGGCGCAGGAGGAGGGACAGATGGCGGAAGAGCTCTTTGTCCGGAAAGCCGCCGCACACGTTGTCCAGGACGAGGACTTTATCACCGCACGTTTCTACGGGAGCGAAACGAAATTTCAGCGTTTTTTCGTGAGAGGTCAATTCAATTCGCTCCAGTCTGTCCAACTGCGACCGGCGGCCTCTCGCCTGTTTGGATTTGATGCCTGCCTTGTACTTGCGAATATATTCTTCCGTTTTCTTAATATGAGTTTGTTGTTTTTCATACGCCCGCTCCAAGGACTTGCGCCGTTCGTCGCGCTGCCGTACGTAGCGCGAGTAGTTTCCCTTATACTGTGTGAGTGTGCCCTGCTTCAGTTCCAAGATACCCGTCGCCACTTTGTCGAGAAAATAGCGGTCGTGTGAGACGATGAGGATGGCGCCGCTGTAAGAGAGGAGAAAGGTTTCGAGCCATTCGAGCATGTCCGTGTCGAGGTGGTTCGTCGGTTCGTCGAGGAGGAGAAACTCCGGGCGGCGGACGAGGGCCTTGGCCAAGTTGATGCGCGTCTTTTGGCCGCCGGAAAAATCTTGTGCCCGTCTGTCCCAATCGGTCGAGGTAAAGCCGAGACCGGCGGCGATTTTGCGGGACATGGCTTCATACGAAAAACCGCCCGCATCTTCGAAACGCGTCATTAAACCGGCGTAGCGCTCCGTTAAATCCGCGTTATCCGGCGCTGTCTGCATGTCTTTTTCCGTTTTTTTGATTTCTTTTTCCAAACGGTGCAGATCCTGCCAGGCCGAGTCTATCGTTTCGCGCAGAGTCAGGTCGTCGTTTATCGTAATATCCTGGCGTAAATATCCGAAGTGCTCGCCCGACGGAATGACGATGCTGCCGCTGTCGAAGTCTTCTTCGCCTGTAATGCACTTGAGAAGCGTCGACTTGCCCGTGCCGTTGGCGCCGATGAGGGCCAGCCGTTCGCCGCGTTTGAGTTCGAAGGAGACGTCTTTAAAAACGGTGCGCACACCGAAGGATTTAGTCAGTTTTTGTATTTTCATAGCCGCCATGGAAATATATCCTTTCGCAGTAAATCATAACGATACGTATTATACCATAAAAATTTTGTTAGCACTCTATTGACATGAGTGCTAAAAGGATGTATGATATAAACGTAGTCAAGAGAACTACATGATACCTATAAAAGTCAAAAGAACAAATATTGTACAAAGAAAAGAAGGGATTATGATGAGAAACTTATTACCTCTCGTAAACAGCGACAACTTTTTATTTCCGCATGATGTATTTCGCACCTTTTTCAGTGATGTAGTCGGCGCCGCACCGACTCTGAGCGTGCCGAAAATCGACTTGGAAGATTGCGGCGACAAATATGAATTGAAAGCAGATTTGCCGGGCATGAATAAGGAAGACGTACAGGTTACGTATGACAACAATGTCTTGTCCGTAACTGCACAGCACAAGGAGGAAACGGATAAGGACGAAAAGAATTACGTTTACCGCGAACGGATAAACCGGGCATTCTGCCGCCGTCTTATTATTCCTCACGTAGAAAAAAGCAAAATTGACGCTTCCTTTGCCGACGGCGTGTTGAAAGTCGTCCTGCCCAAGGAAGATGCTCAACAGACGGAAGAAAGTAAGCAAATAGAAATTCGTTAATTCCGTCTGTGAATCACGGACACCGCCCTTTCGGCATATACAGGCCCTGCGGCCCGAGCAAAAGCTCGGAGCGCAGGGCCTTTTTCGTAGTGATATAACACGGACTGATGTTCACTTATAAAATGCATCGCCCAATAGGAGAACTGTTCCGAAAACTGCGCGCTTGTAAGGAAGAGACAATAAAGGAACTGTTGTCTCGGTCGTTCTTGTTTATACGCGTACTCATTTTGTGATATAGTAATTTATATATAATCAGGGAGGCGTCGGGATGAGACGTAAGGATCGGGAAGAGACACGGGTTGAAGAAATACGTAAGGTAGTCGGTGAGTGTGATTGCTGCCGTTTGGGGCTTATCGGCGACGACGGCCTGGCTTACATTGTGCCGCTGAATTTTGCCTTTGTTGCGGAAGGAGATTTCGGTGTCTTTTATTTTCACGGGGCGGCGCAAGGAAAAAAATATGATTTACTGAAACGGCAAAATCGGGCATCTTTTGAACTGGACACGGCACATAAAACGGTTTATGCCGAGAAAGCTTGTGCCCATTCATTTCGTTTCCGTTCCGTTATGGGCAAGGGCGATATAGTTGTCCTGACCGACAGGAATGAGAAGAAAATGGCCTTGACGGAATTGATGCGCACGTATACGGGCAGCAGCGAGTGGGAAATCCCGGCAGCTGCAGTTCCGACTATGGGTGTGATTAAGCTGGCAGTTACGGAATGGACCTGTAAAATTCATATCTAAGGCCGGTCATGGGAAGGCATATTTGACAGTAAAATTAAAGCGTGTGATAATCAAACAGATATGTACCGGTATTCCTGTTATTTCGGCGCAGAGGTGAGGATATGGCAGATAACCGCATTATTACGGCCTTAGATGTTCACTCTTTGGAAGATATGAAGAAAATGGTAATTACCTTGGGTGATTCTGTGACTTTTTACAAGGTGGGCATGGAGCTTTTTTACAGTGTCGGCCCCGATACGATTCGTTGTTTGAGAGATATGGGGAAAAAAGTGTTTCTCGATCTCAAGGTTCATGATATCCCCAATACGGCGGCTCAGGCCGTGCGGGCCTTGATTCGCCTCGGCGCCGATTTGATGACTCTTCACGGCAGCGGCGGAGCGTTGATGCTGCAGTCTGCAGCGGAGGCGGCACGGGATGAATCGGCTCGTTTAGGCATGGAACGGCCGTGTCTTTTGGCCGTGACCGTGCTTACGAGTATTGATGAGGCCGCGTGGGCGGCTTTAGGTCACGACGAGCCTGTCGGCACGTCGGTGGAACGGTTGGCACGGCTGGCGAAGGAGGCCGGTATGGACGGCGTTGTCGCGTCGCCTCGGGAAGCGGCGGCAATACGTACGGCTTGCGGCAAGGACTTCTTAATCGTCACGCCCGGGATTCGCCCGTCTTTTGCGCAAAAAAATGATCAAAAACGCGTTGCCACGCCGGCAGAGGCTTTGCGTGACGGTGCAACGCAGCTGGTTATCGGCAGGCCGATTACGCAGGCCGCCGACCCGAAGGCGGCTGCCGAGCGGATAGCTGCGGAAATCAAGGAGGTATAAGCATGTTGTCGGAAGCGGAAGTACGTGCTCTTTTGGTGAAAACGGAAGCCGTGCTGGAAGGGCATTTCTTATTGACGTCGGGTCTGCACAGTCCCTTGTATGTAGAAAAGTTCAACGTCCTGCAACACCCGGAATATACGGAGAAGCTTTGCAGGGAATTGGCCGAACGCTTTAAAAATAAGAGGGTACAGACCGTTATGGGCCCCATGACGGGCGGTATTCTGCTCGCTCACGAAGTGGGCAAAGCTTTGGGGACGCGCGCCATTTTTACGGAAAGGGAAAAGGGGAAGATGACGCTTCGCCGCGGTTTCCGTATCGAGCCGGGCGAGCGGGTTCTCATTGTGGAAGATATTGTGACGACAGGCGGCTCCGTTAAGGAAGTGGTCGACGTCGTCAAGGCCGCAGGCGGTGACATTGTCGGCGTAGGACTTCTCGTCGACAGAAGCGGCGGTAAGGCCGAATTCGGCGTACCGCAAAAAGACATACAGGCCCTCCTGCACTTGACCGTACCGACGTACGAACCGGCTGCCTGCCCCTTGTGTGCTGCCGGCACGGCCCTGACCGAACGGGGCAGCCATCACTTAAAATAATTTTAGGAGAAACGCAGTAATGGAAAATATTTGGACACTTTTACCGTTTTTTGATGTCGGCGTCATTGCAGCCGTACTGGCCCGCTTTACGGGCATGAATCTGAGCATGGCTGTCCTGCTTTCGCTCTTGTACATCGGCGGTACGCCCGTAGAAGTCGTGCTTACCATGCTGGTTTTCAATACGTTTACCTATTTCACGGTATATACGCAGCAGCATGTTATGGGAATTAAAGAATTGACTTTTTTTCCGGGGCTTAAGATGGTCATCCCTCTTATCTTCACTATTGCCGTCGCTGTAGTCAGCCCATTTTTGGGCATTATTATCTTCATCGCTTTTTTCCTGGCGGAGACCTTCGCCAGGATGTATAGTACCATGGACGGCCGCTCCCGTCCGAATAAAAGAGACATAGTCGAACTGACCGTTGCGGCGGCCGCTCTTATGTCCGTCGGCACGGCGTTGGTGCAATGGTTTCCGGCGGAATACTATTACCTCCTTGCCGGCCTTTTAATCCTTCTCTTCGCTCTCTTTATGGGAATGGCCGGGAACAGAAGAAAATATGTTTCCCTTTGGGATGCCGTTCTCTACGGCTCCGCCTTGGTTACGGGCCTCTGCGGCATTGTGGCTGACGATTGGTTTGCCGCTATGAAACGGGAAAAAGAATCTCTTTTATCCAAGGTATACCCCATCGTCATATATAGCGCCATGGTTGCTGCCCTCCTCGTAGGCTACGGTATTTACGGTTATTTCCCTGTAGGCGCCTTGTTTACAACTATCGGCTCGGCTCTGACAATTCGTTTCTTCGGCGTCTATGACTACGGGAAGCGCGGCAAGTTCTCCTACCTTGCGCTGGGCATGACCGTGTTGGCAGTACTCATATTCTGGCTCGTCCAGCCTGTACCGACAGGATTGCCCGAGGTGGCACCTGTAAGCAGCAGTATTTTTCAATGGTAGGGCGGTTTGGACATAAGGAGAAACAATGAAACGATTTAAGGCAGTTTTCTTATTTTTATTTTGTTTGTGCAGTACGCCGGGGGTTACGGCAGGCGCTATGACGCCGACGGCCTATAGGCTGTCCGTTGACGGCACGGCTGCAGCGGGAACGATTTATGAAGAAAAGGGTGCCTACATGGTGCCCCTGCGGGTCGTTTCTGAAGGTCTCGGCTATACGGTCACGTGGGACGGCGAGAAGCGGGTGGCGACGGCGGATATGAGCATTGCGGCCCTGTCGGCCGTGCCCGGGAGCACGACGTACGGACGTAAGGGAAAACTCAAGGTTATTAACTTGACGCAGGACTTCACGTACGGTGCGGCGGCACAAATTATTGACGGCCGCATGTACGTGCCGGCAGAGTTTTTCCGCGATCTCTTCAATAATGTCACCATAACGGACAGCGTGTTGACAATTGCGCCGCAGCGGGCCTATCTTGACGGTGATGCGGCCGTTCGTTAAGCACTCATAAGGTAGCGGTCGGTATCGTAAATTTCTTGACTTTACGGGGCCGCATATATAAAATAGGGAAAGAATATACGACGGTCCCGTGAGGCCGAACTGTTCAAAAGCAAGTTCTTTGTACCTTTAATATAGTCCGGAGAGGCTAAAAAGGGACATATTTTGTTGTGTGCATAATATGGCCTTTGCCTTTCGGCAAAGGCTTTTTCGTTTGTGTAAAGGAGGATATGGTGACCGGTTTAAAGGGAAAGAGTTTACTCGGGTTGCAAGGCGTGGCGAAAGAGAATATAGAACTCATTTTGCATACGGCCCGAAAGATGAAGAACGTTGTAAACAGTGATAACAAGAAATTACCTTTACTGCGCGGCAAGGCCGTGGTCAACATGTTTTTGGAACCGAGCACCCGGACACGGGGTTCCTTTGAACTGGCAGCCAAATACCTGGACGCGAGTGTCATCAATTTTACGCCGAGCGGCAGCTCCCTCGTCAAAGGCGAGAGTTTTCGCGACACTCTTCTGACCGTGACGGCCATGGGTGTCGACGCCATCGTCATACGCCATAAGCAGGAAGGGGCGCCCGCTCTTGCCGACACGTATGCGGACCCGATTATCGTCAATGCCGGCGACGGCGCTCACGAGCATCCGACGCAGGCGCTCCTCGATTTATACACGATGATGGAAGTAAAGGGGCATATAGACGGACTGAAGGTCGTTATCGTCGGTGATATCGACCACAGCCGCGTGGCGCGTTCCAATATTTACGGCCTGCACAGCCTCGGTGCGGATGTACATCTCGTCGGACCTAGGACGCTCGTACAGCCGGAAATGGAGGCCATGGGCGTAAAACTTCATTATAATTTGGATGAAGCCCTTGACGGAGCGGATGTGGTCAATATTCTGCGCATTCAAAAGGAACGGCAAGGTGTCGGCTTTTTCCCGAGTGAAGGCGAATACCGCACCCTTTACGGCATCAACCGCAAGCGCCTTACAAGGGCGAAAAAAGATGTCCTCATTCTGCATCCGGGGCCGATGAACAGAGGTCTTGAAATAGAACCGGATGCAGCATACTGGACGCAGTCGTCCATTCAGGAACAGGTTAAAAACGGTGTTTCCGTGCGCATGGCCGTATTGTATTTGACGATTATAGGGGGCGATGACAGTGGCATTACTCGTTAAGCAGGGCAGACTTATCAACCCGGCGACGGGTGAAGACCGGGTTTGCGACATTTTGATTGAAGGGGAAGTTATAAAAGAAATCGCGCCGACCATAGATGCGCCGGATGCGGTCGTCTTGGACGCCGGGGGGCTCGTCGTCACGCCGGGCCTTATCGACATGCACGTCCACCTGCGTCAACCGGGACAGTCTGCGAAAGAGACCATTCGCAGCGGCACTATGGCTGCTGCGGCCGGCGGTTTTACACGGGTCGCGACCATGCCGAACACAAAGCCCGTCATTGACAGCACGATTATCGTAGAGGGGCTGAAATATAAAATTGCAAAGGAAGGTCTCGTCAAGGTCGATGTCATCGGCTCTCTTTCCAAGGGCCTTGAAGGGAAAGAACTCGCCGCTATGGGCGGTATGGCTGCGGCCGGCGCCGTCGCATTCTCCGACGACGGCCGCTACGTACAGAGCTGCGATTTTATGCGTAAGGCCATGGAATATGCGAGCATGTTCGACAAAATCGTCATTGACCACTGCGAAGACGAGACTCTTATTGCAGGCGGACAAATGCATGAAGGCACCGTCTCCAATGAACTGGGCCTGAAAGGGCGGCCGGCCGTGGCTGAAGACATTGCCGTTGCACGCGATATTCTTCTCGCCGAGGCGACGGGTGCGGCCGTGCACATTGCGCACATCAGCACGAAGAATGCTGTCGCTATGGTACGCCGCGCCAAGGCGAAGGGCCTTAAGGTAACGGCCGAAGTGACACCGCAGCACCTTATTTTGACGGATGAAGGCCTGCGCACGTATAATACGAGCTTTAAGGTCAATCCGCCCCTGCGCTCCGAAGACCACCGCCGCGCCGTAGAAGAAGGTCTCCTGGACGGGACAATCGACGCCGTCGTGACGGATCATGCGCCTCATGCGGAAGAAGAAAAGGATTGCGAGTTCAGCTTGGCGCCGAGCGGCTTTGTCGGCTTGGAGACATCCCTGGGCCTTATGTTGACGTATTTTTATCACACGGGCAAGCTCGATTTGATAAGCCTCATCCGTACCATGACGGTACATCCGGCCGCCCTGCTGCGCGTCGATGCGGGCAATGCGGCCGTCGGTAAGGCTGCGGACTTGACACTTATAGACCTGGACAGGGAATGGGTTGTCGATGCGACGGCCTTTTACTCTCAAGGCAAGTCGTCGCCCTTTGACGGCATGAAGCTGAGAGGGCGGGCGGCGGCTACCATTGTTGATGGAATGGTTGTCATGAAAGACGGGGAGGTATTGGCATGAACGGACTTCTTATTTTGGAGAGCGGGCAGAAATTTCGCGGCAAGCTCCTGATGTCGATGCCGGCAGTAGGCGAGGTTGTCTTTAATACGGGGATGACGGGATATCAGGAAACTTTTACGGATCCGTCCTATGCAGGTCAGATTATTACGATGACCTATCCGCTCATCGGTAACTACGGCCTGTTCCATGAAATTGAACAGGCTGACAGACCCTACGCGAAGGGCTTCGTTTTAAGCGAAATCTGCAATGCTCCGAGCAACTGGCAAAATGAAGGTGCCTTGTCCACTTTTATCATGATGCACCACATTCCCTGTATTTACGATGTCGATACGCGCGCCGTAACGCGGGCCATTCGCAGCCGCGGCGTCATGAAGGGGGTTATCGTGCCCGAGTTCATGGAAGAAGCGGATATTGCGGATCTTATGAAGACGGAACTTGATAAAGACCTTATTGCTCAAGTGTCGACGCGCAAGGTCAAGACGTATGGCAACGGCAAGTATCATGTAGCCGTCATGAACTACGGTGCAAAGGATAATATTTTGCGGGAACTCGTAAAAAATGATTGCCGCCTTACGGTTTTCCCGTGTTATACAAAGGCGGAAGCTGTGCTGGCGGTCAAGCCGGACGGCATTTTCCTGTCCAACGGGCCGGGCAATCCGGAGGACGTGCCTGAAATGTACGGCGAAGTGCAGAAATTAATCGGTAAGAAGCCTATCTTCGGCATCTGCATGGGCCTGCAATTATTGGGACTTGCTCTGGGCGGAAAGGCGCGGAAGCTCGCCTTCGGGCACCGCGGATCGAACCATCCCGTCAAGGATGTGCGGACCGGCCGCGTATACATTACGTCGCAGAATCACGGCTATATTATTGACGAGTCGACCTTGCCGAAAAATGTGATCATTACGCATCGTAACTTGCACGACAATACGCTTGAAGGCTTCGCTTATCCCGAAAAGAATCTGTTTTGCGTCCAATACCATCCGGAAGCCTCACCGGGGCCGTCGGATAATTTGTATTTGTTCGAGCAGTTTGTCAAGATGATGGAGGGCAAATAGATGGAACAGACATTAAAGAAAGTGCTCGTTATCGGTTCCGGCCCGATTATCATCGGCCAGGCCGCCGAATTTGACTATGCCGGTACGCAGGCATGCCGCGCCTTGAAAGAAGAAGGCCTGGAAGTGGTACTGATTAACAGCAACCCGGCGACAATTATGACGGACGAGGATATAGCGGACCGTGTCTATATTGAGCCCATTTCCCTCGACTATGTGACGGAGGTTATAGAAAAGGAACGGCCTGACGGCCTCTTGGCCACCTTGGGCGGTCAGGTAGGCCTGAATATGGCCATTGAGCTCGCCAATAGCGGCGTTCTCGATAAATACGGCGTACGCCTCTTGGGAACGAAGCTGAGCGCCATTGAAGAAGCGGAAGACAGAGAACTCTTCAAGGCGGCCATGGAAGATATCGGCCAGCCTGTGCCGGAGAGCGATATTTTTGAAGACGTCACGGCGGCGACAACCTTTGCCGACAAAATCGGCTATCCCGTCATCGTGCGCCCGGCCTATACGCTGGGCGGTACGGGCGGCGGTATTGCTCACGATGAGGACGAGCTTTTTTTCATTGCGACGCGGGGCATCAAGCTCAGCCCGATTAACCAGATCCTCGTCGAACGGTCTGTAGCGGGATGGAAAGAAGTGGAATATGAAGTTATGCGCGACAAGGCGGATAACTGCATTATTATTTGTAATATGGAAAACGTCGATCCCGTCGGCGTCCATACGGGTGACTCCATCGTCGTCGCGCCGAGTCAGACCTTAAACGACCTGCAGTATCAACTCTTGCGCACGGCGTCTCTGAATATCATTCGCCGTCTGAAAATTGAAGGCGGCTGCAATGTCCAGTATGCGCTCGACCCGAAGAGCAACCGTTATTACGTCATTGAAGTCAACCCGCGCGTCAGCCGCTCATCGGCGTTGGCTTCCAAGGCGACAGGCTATCCTATTGCCAAGGTTGCCGCCAAAGTCGCGACAGGCTTGACGTTGGACCGGATTCCCAATGCCGTAACGGGGAAAACCATGGCGTGCTTTGAACCGACTCTCGACTACTGCGTCATCAAATTTCCGCGTTGGCCCTTTGAAAAATTTGCTCTCGCCGATCGGACCTTGGGTACGCAGATGAAGGCGACAGGTGAAGTCATGGCCATTGACCGTACCTTTGAAGGTGCCGTCCTGAAGGCTGTGCGCTCCTTGGAAATCGGCGTCAACTACCTGTCCCTGCGTTCACTCGAAAGTAAGTCCCTCATCGACATTGTCGAACTTCTGCAGCGCCAGGACGATGAGCGCATATTTGTCATTACGCAAGCCCTGCGTATGGGTATCAGCGCCGAAAAGATTCATTATATTACGGGGTATGACATATGGTTCCTCAAAAAGCTCATGAACATTGTCATACTTGAAGAAGAACTGAAGAAGAACGGCCTTGCCGACGACAGTGTCAGAGCGGCAAAAAAGTACGGCATGCCCGACAGCGTTATTGCCGGTTTTATCGGCAAGACGGAAGAAGAAGTTCGCACCTATCGCCTGGCGGCCGGTATCATGCCGACCTTTAAGATGGTAGATACGTGCTCCGCCGAGTTTGAAGCGGAAACGCCTTATTATTATTCGTGCTATGCCGACGAAGACGAAGTGAAGCCTCTCGGTGAGAAGAGCGTCGTCGTCATCGGTTCAGGTCCCATCCGTATCGGCCAGGGAATCGAGTTCGACTATTGCTCGGTCCACTCGTCGTGGGCCCTGCGCAAGGCGGGCATAAAGAGCATTATTATTAACAATAATCCGGAAACGGTCAGCACCGACTTCGATACATCCGACAGCCTCTATTTTGAGCCGCTCACGGTGGAAGACGTCATGGCGGTTATTGAAAAAGAAAAGCCAGTCGGCGTCATTTGCCAGTTCGGCGGGCAGACGGCCATCAATCTGGCGGCACCCTTGGCGGCACGGGGGGTAAATGTTTTGGGAACTTCCGTTGCCGGCATGGACCGGGCCGAGGATAGGGAAAAGTTTGACGACCTCTTGAGCAAGCTCCGCATTCCCCGCCCGGCCGGACGCATTGCGGCGAGTGATACGGAAGCCATGCGTGTCGCGTCGGAATTGGAATTTCCTCTTATCGTGCGCCCGTCATATGTGCTGGGCGGCAGGGCTATGGAAATTGTTTACAACGAAAGCGAACTGGAACGGTATTTGCGTGAAGCCGTCATCGCTTCGCCGGATCATCCTATCCTGATTGACGAATACATGGTCGGCCGGGAACTCGAGGTCGACGCCGTCTCCGACGGGACGGACGTCTTCATTCCCGGTATTATGGAACAGATCGAACGGGCCGGCGTCCATTCGGGCGACTCTATTGCCGTCTATCCGCCGCAGCATTTAAGTGATGAAATGGTGGCGCAAATCGTCGATTATACGACGCGCATTACACTTGAGCTGCAGGTAAAGGGCAGTGTCAACATTCAGTTCGTCGCGGCACGGGACAAACTGTACATCATCGAAGTCAATCCCCGTTCCAGCCGGACCGTGCCCTTCCTCAGCAAGGTTACGCGTATTCCTATGATTGAGATCGCGACGCGCATTGCCTTGGGCGATACGCTTAAAAGCATGGGTTACGGCAGCGGACTTTTGCCGGCTAAGGATTATGTGGCGGCAAAGGCTCCCGTTTTCTCGTTCAGTAAAATCGGACTTGCCGAAATCGCCTTGGGCCCGGAAATGAAGTCAACCGGTGAGGTTATGGGTATCGGCAAAACCTACTCGGAGGCCTTATATAAGGCTGTCGGCGGCGCTAAAATGAAGGTGCCTGCAGGCGGCACAATTCTTCTTACCGTAGCGGACCGGGATAAGGAAGAAGCCATTTATTTGGCCGGCGGCTTTCAAAAGTTGGGCTATCACATTATCGCTACGGAAGGGACAGGTCAATACTTTGCGGAACACGGTCTGCAGGTCGATATTGTCCGCAAGATTCATGAAGAAGGGCAGAATATTGCGACTCTTTTGCGCAGCGGTAAAATCGACCTCGTCGTCAACACGCTTACTTTCGGTAAGCGGCCTGAACGGGACGGCTTCAACTTGCGGCGCATGGCTGTGGAACTCGCCGTTCCCTGCCTGACATCCCTCGATACGGCTCGCGAGGTACTGCGCGTCTTTGCCAACAAGGGCAAGAGTGACGGCTACCACCGTGTGGCGGCCCTGCAGGATTATAAATAAATATTGCCGAAAGCTCGGCAAAAGGATATTTCCGTCTGCCGAGCTTTTATGATTGCCGTTATGTTATTTATGAATCGCCTTTTTTATTTAACCGCGCCTGCATTTCACCGAGGTCCAACTTGGCCGGACAAACGTCACGGCAGGCGAGGGAGTTGTCACATGTGTTATAAAAAAGGGATTTATACTGTTTTTTCAGATCTTTAATGTGGTTCGCGTCACCGCTCGTACGGGCGGCACGGTAGGTTTCACTCACGAAGAGCGGGCCCGGAAAAGCCTTTTCTCTTTGTTTTTCTTTGAGAAACTGTCCTTTAAAATTGGGGCAGACCTCAAGACAGCAGCCGCATTCAAGACATTGGCCGGCTGTGTAAATGAGATGTCTCGTCTCTTTGTTTTCCTTGATGACGGCCGTATTCGTCCAGATTTTCCGCTTGCGCAAGGTGTCGAAAACATCCTGCCTGTCGACGGAGAGGTCCTTGATGAGGGGAAATTTGCTGAGCGGCTCTATGTAGATTTTGCCGTTCTTTGCCGTATCCCGGAGGAAGGCGCGGCATGCCAGACGGGGCATGCCGTTGATAACCATGGCGCAGGAACCGCATTTGCCCTCCAGGCAGCCGCATTCCCAAGCAACCGGCTCGGTCCGCTTGCCGTCGATCGTGTGGCGGTTGCCGTTTTTATTCAGCTGAGTTAAAAAGTCGGCAACTGTGATCGTGTCTGCGCCGTCATACGTAAACGTTTCCGTATAGGACTTGCCGGCCGCCGAGCGTTGCCGCTTAATATATAAAGTTATCATGGGTTTTCCTTTTGCCAGGATAATGAAATTCTGTCATCTTTATACGTATATATGTGCGTCTTTTCATAGACTTCGTTCGTTTGCGGATAATCGCTGCGATTGTGGGCGCCGCGGCTTTCCTTTCGCTCCAAGGCACCGAGCATTATGGCTTCCGCCAGGATGAGCCGATGAGGCAGGAGCGTGTTTTCGTCATATGCCGCTTCCGGGTCATATGTGTCGGCTATGCGGCGCTGCAAGGCGCGAACTGCGGCAAGACCCTGCAGCAGTCCCTCTTCATCGCGGGAAATGGCCATGCTCTTTTGCATAAGGGCTTGGAGTTCACTGACGGCATGAGCGTAACTGCCGGGGCGGTTCTTTTTGTTGCCGTACGTCGCCACAACGTCTGCCGGTGCCGTGACGGTTATGTCCGTATTGCCGCAGTCTTCCGGCAATACGACGGCCGCAACGCTTTCCGCCGCGACGAGGCCGCCGAAGTACGCGCCGAGGAGGGAATTACCGCCCAGGCGGTTGGCGCCGTGATACTGGCAGGCATTTTCGCCGGCACTGTAAAGACCGTGTATATTGGTGCGATGGTGCAAGTCCACATGGAGGCCGCCCATGAAATAATGGATGCCGTAGAGAACAGGTAAGGGCGTCGTTTGCGGGTCTATATTAAAATATTCGCGGCAGTCGTGGGCAAAGCCGGACAGGGACGCGGTGAAGACGGATGCAGGAATGCCCGTAGCGTCAAGGTAAATATGGCCGCCCAAGTCGTGGACGACGTGATACTCCTCTTTAGAAACGACATCACGGGGCTTTAAATTTCCCTTGGGACCGAATTTTTCTTCCATAAAATAGATACGCCTGCCGTTCAGTTCCGTAAACAAGCGGCCGCCGGCACCGCGGACCGCCTCGGAAATTAGCATATTTTTACCGGGACGCCGGAAGGTGGTCGGATGGTACTGGACGAGCTCGCCGTTGGCAAAGGTGACACCGCGCGTAAAAAGCCGTGCCGACACGTCGCCCGTGTTGACGACGGAGCCCGTCGTATTCCCGAACAGCCCGTTCAGGCCGCCGGCCGCGGAAATGACTTGGCTGCAGGGAATGCGGGTGGATTCTTTTGTGCGGCGATTGTATAGATGCAGGCAGCAGACCGCGTCATCATGAATTTCCAAATCGAGAAACTGCCAGCCCGTCAGCCGTTTAATCAGACCTTCCGCCTCATGACGGCGCAGCTCGTAAATGAGGGCCGTTACAATTTGTTTGCCCGTCGTCGAGTCGGCATGGGCCGTCCTGTTGACACTTTGGCCGCCGAAGGGGCGCAAGGCCGGTTTGCCGTCCTTATCGAGCGTAAAGGCCATGCCCAAATCGACAAGCTCTTTAATGACTTCAGGCGCACGCCGCGTGAGGTGGTATACTGCTTCTTGATCGGCCAGACGGCAGCCGCTGTTCCATGTGTCGCGGAAATGGAGCTCCGCACTGTCGTCGGGCCCCAAGGCAGCGTTGATTCCGCCTTCGGCCATGACCGACTGGCTGCGCACGGACGGGACGGGTGCGACAATAATGGTCCGTATATGGCGGCGTGCCAAATGCAGGGCCGCGCTCATGCCGGCAATGCCGGCACCGAGAATAACTGTTTGCAATGGATTCATCGTCCTTATTTATTCATATAAAAATAGAAATTGGCCAGGAGAAAATAGATAAAAAAAACCGTCAAAAAGACGAGCAAATCAACGGCCCGTTTACGGTAGTGTTCGGCACCGCGCGAAATAATGTAAGCATCTACATTGTAACGAATGTGTATGTATGTCGCCGACAAGAGGAGAATGTTAATCGCCGTAAAGATAAAAGTCTTCGTGTCCAGGTCCAAATTCGGCAAAAAACGGAACAAATAGGCGTGGCACAAGGCCAGGATAAGGACGGCAAGGCCGCTGAAGCGGCGAATCCACAGGTTGCGGTTCAAACGGAAGTAGTGCCGTTTGGTCTGTGTCAGCGATTGGGCCACATAGTGCAGGCTGCACAGGATATGTGCGCCCAAGAGGACGAGAAAAGCTACTGTGAGCGGGTAGATGTCGATGTTGCTGAGGCCGGTCATGGATGTGGCACCGAGGATGCCGTGCAGGATGAAAAGAATGAGTACGGCCGTAGCGATCAGTCGGAAAAATGTTCTCATCGGCTGCTCCTCGTCGGTCCTGCCAGAGCGTCGACGGCGGCGGGCGGCAGGAGCTTCGGCATTTTTGCGTAAAAGCCTGCGCATGCGGCGATTATAAGACAGGCCAGACCGACTAAACAGAGCCTGTACAATATGGAGTGGCTGTCTTTGAAGGAAGTATTTTTTTCTGAAAGCATGGTGCGATTCCTTATATATAAATCAATGTTATGTAAATTTATTATAGAATTGCCGAAAAGGCCTGTCAAACGGGACATTCAGGTGTGATGGCGAGCATCGCTCTTTAATAAAAAAGAAAAGACGGTCCGTTCATTCTCCGCAAGGTTTGAAGAATTTACAAAAAACGGCATAAAATAGATAACTAAACGGCATTATCTATAAGTCGGTAAATTTGACAAAATAAAATTTACTTTGCTATACTATGTGTGCAATTCGGGATAATGACAATTACTTTCATGTTATTATTAATCGCGAAAAATCACGATATATTTACTGAAATATGTTGTCTTTTACAGATGACAGAGGGGGATGATACATTGAACGGCTTGGAACTCTTTGAAAAGGGCGGTGCCGTCATGTATGTGTTGGTATTTTGCTCGTTTTGCGTCGTATCCATCGGCGTGGAGCGGTTTCTTTTTTACCGGCATATGAGTGAAGGGTTGACTCAATTTCTGGCGCGGTTGCCTATTGCACTGCGCAACAACGGTTGGGAATCGACGTTGGAAGACTGTGAAGAACACGAAAATGCCGTGACCTTCCTGACCGCTGCCGGATTAAAGGCCGCACTGCGCGGTGAAGACGTCAATTTGGCTTTGGATACTGCATATAACGAAGTGGCCACGCACTTGCGGGCATACCTCAATTACTTAGGGATGATCGTTACCCTTTCGCCGCTCCTCGGCTTGTTGGGTACCATCTCCGGCATGATTTCGTCGTTCAATGTCTTCAGTATGCAGGCCGGCGAACCGCTTGCCATTACGGGCGGTATCGGTGAAGCGCTGATTGCCACGGCGACGGGCTTGTGCGTAGCTATTATGGCCTTGGTTATTCATACGTTTTTAGCGCAGCGGTTGGATGAAATTTTATCTACTTTGGATAAGGCGTCCGCCGTCATTTTGGCTGCAACCGGGAAGGCCGGAGAAGAACGATGAGACGAAATTACAGGATCATAACGCAACCTGCGGTTATTATCATTCCGATGATTGATATTATGCTCTTTCTGTTGGTCTTTTTCATGATCAGCAGTATTTCCATGATTCAGGCCAATGCTATTCGCGTCAACTTACCGGCCGGTGCATCGGCCGAAAACGACATGAAGCCGCATACCGTCATGATTACGGTTACGGAGAAGGGCGATGTTCTCTATGAGCAGGAGACGAAGAAGAGCGTCGATTTTGAAGAAAAAATAAGGGCCAAGGTTAAAGAGGATCCGGATGCCGTATTTGTCATTCGCGGCGACCGTAAGGCCCCGTATGAGAATATTGCCTACGCCTTGGATACACTGAAAGAGGCAGGAGTAGAGCACATTTCTATTTCCGTGGATAAACAGTAAGGTGGGCGGATAAAGAATGAAATTTTCGTTACGATGGAGACAGGCGATTGTTATTGCCTTGGCACTGCATATTGTCGTTATCGGTATTTTCGGCTTCCTCATTCCCTGGATTGACGCGGTCGACGAGAAACCGCCGGAACCGACGGTCGAATATTCGTCCGGCGACGGTTCGGCTGATAACGGCGACGGCAGCGGTGACGAGCAGCAAGAGGAAGAGCAGCAGCCGGAAGAAGAACCGCCGCAGCAGCAGCCGGAACCGCAAACACCCGTACCGGTGCAGGAAAATATAACCTCGCCCGTTACGGCCAAGGATCCGTATAATGCCATTGCCGAGAAGAAAGATGCAGGCGAAAAGGAAACGAAAAAAGACGACGGCAACCAAGCCGGCAATAAAGGGGAAAAAGGCGGTAAAAAGAAACAGGGCAAGGGCAACCCACCCATTACACTGAAGCCCGTATATCCGCCTAAAGGCATCGTTAAATTTAAAGGGTACATTACGGTACAGTCCCTTATCAAAGAGGACGGGACCGTTAAGAAAACCAAGCTGATGACTCCGGTCAGGGACAGGAAAAATCCGGAAATGGACAAGATCAATAAGCTGGCGGCCGAATACGCAAGCCAGTGGCTGTTCAAACCGGCTACGGACGAAAACGGTAATGCCATTGAAATGTACAAGAATATCAGCATTCCGTTCAATCAACCGCCTAAGCTGGAAAAGGAATAATAAGGGGAGAAAATCATGAAATTACGCAAGTGGTTAGTTATGACGGCGGCAGTCCTGATGCTTTTCGTTGCCGTACCGAATTCACAAGCCGCACCGCGGTGGAGTCAGGTCGGTGAAAAGGTAACGCAGGCAATTGATAATGCCGTAAATATATATAATTCCGGCGACTCGAACGGTGCAAAAACGGCTGTTAGCAATGCGTATTACGGAATTTATGAAAAAGACGGCTTGGAACCTGCCATTCGTTCAAGTGTCGCCGCAAAGGATGCGGCTCTGACGGAGTACCAGTTCAGCAAGCTGAAAAAAGTCATGAGTGAGCCGAACAACGGCGAACAGGTCCGGGCTGAGGCGGATAAGCTGAATCAAATGGTTACGGACGATGTGAAAAAGCTTGAAGGGACAGGTGCATCTACCGGCGGTTGGGCGACTTTCGGCCCGGCCTTCCTCATTCTTTTGCGTGAAGGTATTGAAGCCATGCTTGTTCTCCTGGCTATTATCGCGTATTTGCGCAAGTCGGGAAACGGAAAGTATTTGAAGACGGTATACAATTATTCCTTGGCGGCTATTGTAGCCAGCTTTATTACAGCTTATATTTTCAGCACGATCATTTCGGAAGAAGCCGGTGTCGGTGCGAGCCGCGAGCTGATCGAAGGCGTCACGGCCCTTGTTGCGGTAGTCGTCCTCTTCTTCACGAGTGCCTGGCTCGGTGCAAAGTCCGATAAGAATGTCTGGAAAAAGTATATTGAAGGCATGATCGAAAGCTCCATGACGACAGGGCGTGCCAGAGCCTTGGGCATGGCTGCGTTCCTTGCCGTGTATCGTGAAGGTGCGGAAGTCATCCTTTTCTATCAGGCTTTATTTAACAATTCGTCCACCGATACGCATTTGATTTGGGGGGGATTCGGCGCAGGCTGCGTAGTCTTGGCCATACTTTTCCTGCTCATGCAAAAGGGGATTTTGTCCATTCCCCTACGCCCGTTCTTTATCTTTACCAGCGTGTTGATGTATTTATTGGCAATAAGCTTTGCCGGTGGCGGCATTTCCGAGCTCCAGGAGGCCGGTGTTATCGCGCAGACGGTTATTGAGTCGGTGCCTGTGCCGACGATCGACTATTTGGGAATTTATCCGACTGTAGAGACGCTCGGTGCCCAGGGGATCATGATCTTGTTGGCTATCGGTATGGTTTATTATAGAAGCAGAAAAAGTCGCAAAGGCGATGAAACTGCTAATAATTTATAAAGGAGAGTGTTATTATGATGGGATCTAAGTTCAAGAAGTTAAAGGTAGCTTTGGCCGTATGCGCTTTGGCAGGCTCCTGCGCGGTATTCGGCGGTCAGCCGACACAGGCTTTTGAGGAATATCCGATCGGTGAAGAACAGGAAGTAAAGGATCAGCACTTTAACGTTGCTCTCGTATATTTCCAGCCGGTGGAAATGGTGCCGACCGGGGTTATGCTCAGCCCGGACAAGGCGGATATCCACATGGAAACGGATATCCACGCGACGGAAGGTAACGATACGGGCTTCGGTGTCGGCGAATGGATTCCTTACCTGACTGTTCACTACAAATTCACCAAACAGGAAACGGGCGAAACGATGGAAGGCGTATTCATGCCCATGAACGCTGACGACGGCCCGCACTACGGTGCTAACTTGAAGATGCTCGGCGCAGGCACGTATGATTGCGAATTCACGATCGACAGCCCGTATCGTATGAATTACGGTTTGCATGTCGACAAAGAAACGGGCGTTACAGGTCGTTTCTGGAATGAACCGGTTGTTCTCCACTGGACATTCAACTACGTTCCCCGTAACTGGTAATTAATTGCAAGTCAGTTCAACCTAGAGGAAAAGTCCTGTCGCCAAGCCGTAACGGTATATACTTTTACGGCTATCGACGGGACTTTATTCCTATGTAAAGGAGTACAGCATGTTACAGGCATTTCTCTTGCAGTTTATTCCCGCCATGGTACAGGGCGTAACTTTGGCAGTCCCCTTGGGGATTTTGTTGGCCATTTTTTTACGTCTGGCTTTGCCGGAATATAAAAATACATTAAAACGGGCTCTTTACGTGGGTTTTTGGCTGTCTCTGTTCTTCGTGGCCGTCAAAGTCGGCACGCGCAATGCCATCACCCGCGAAGGGTTTGAAGCGTTGACCATCGTCATTGCTTTTGCGGCGGAGTTCGTTCTTTTGGCAATGCTTTTCTTTGCCAAAAATTTATCGGAAAAAGTCAATAAAGTCGTCACGATGAGTGCTTTTATCTTGGCGATTATGTTTATTCTCTTCCACGGTATGGAATTGTGGCTTATGCCGTATACGGCCTTTATCGGTGCGACGGGAAAGTATTTTACTGTTGATTTCTTCATTAAAATACTCGGTTTTGTTTGCGGACTTTTCTTTTCCGTCATCAGCTCCGTTATTACGTATAAAGCGGCGGCAGCCCTCAATTATAAGCGGCTTATTTTTGTGTTTACCATCCAAATTGTTGCGCTTTTTATTGAACAGGTCATTTACATTCTGCGCGTTGCCATGGCGCGGCAGTTTTTGCCGAGCGCATCGTTGATTAAGATCATGGCGCCCGTTATTAATCATCAGGAAATGTTGATATTTGTTATTTATGCGGCCCTTCTCTTCGTGCCGCTGACACTGTTTTCGCAGCCGAAGCCGGAACGGCCGGAAGGCTCGAACCCGGCGCAGTATCGCAAGATACTGTCCGTTGCCAAGGCGAAACGCCGTTGGGGCGTAGGGACGGTTATTTGCCTTGTCGCCATGGCCTGCTTTTCCTCTTTCGGTTGGTCTTATGCCAACCAAAAGGAAGAGATTGTGCCGGCCGTGCAGGTGAGTGCTACAAACGGCAAGATTTCCATCAGTTTGGACCAATTCGCGGACGGTCATTTGCACCGCTATTCGTACAGAGCGTCCGGCGGTGAAGGCGTGCGTTTTATCGTCATCCTCAAGGGAGGCTCCGCTTACGGTGTCGGTCTTGATGCTTGTGAAATTTGCGGCGCTACCGGTTATTACGAAAGAGACGGACAGGTTGTTTGCAAACTTTGCGATGTCGTCATGAACAAGGCGACTATCGGAACGAAGGGCGGCTGCAACCCGATTCCTATTAAATATACTATTGAAGGCGGACAGCTCATCGTAGACGCAAATGAGCTGGAAGCGCAGCGTAAGATATTCCGTTAAGGAGGGGTGACGGTATGTTTTGGCTCATGGTAAAAGGTGCCCTCATACGACAGCGCGGCCGATTCTTGCTGATCGCCCTTACGGTTGCTCTGGGGGTGTCCCTGGCGGCTGCCATGTTGAACGTTATGTTCGACGTGGGCAATAAGGTAAATCAGGAATTGAAAGCCTTCGGCGCCAACATTACGGTTGCGCCGAAAAACGCATCACTGCTCAATGACGTCTACGGCGTCAACAGTGAAAGCGGGCACAGGGAATATTTAAAAGAAGAAGATTTGGGAAAAATCAAGACGATTTTCTGGACCAATAATATAGTCGCCTTTGCGCCGACGTTGAACGGTACCGTAACGGTTAAGGACAGGTCCGTAAACCTTACGGGTACGTGGTTCAACTATCACATGTCCCTGCCGACGGGTGAAGAATTCGACACGGGTGTAGAAATGATGAAGTCCTGGTGGCAAATTGACGGCCAATGGCCGAAGGACGGGACGCAGCAGGTCCTGGTCGGTCAGAAACTGGCGGAAACGCTGCAAGTGAAGGTCGGCGATACCGTAGCCTATCAAAAGGTTGACGGTACGCAAGGCGCTTTTGTCGTAACCGGCATTGTTGCCGGAGGCGGCGCGGAAGACAACGAAATCCTGGCAAGTCTTCCCGTGGTGCAACAGGCTCTCGGCCTGCCCGGCAAGGTAAGTGAAATTGAAGTAAGCGCCATTACGACACCGGAAAACGACTTGGCCCGCAAGGCGGCAGCCAATCCGGAACGGTTGTCTCAGTCGGAACGCGAAATTTGGTACTGCACTGCTTATGTAAGCTCCATTGCCTTCCAAATTGAAGAAGTCGTACAAAACTCGTCGGCCCGTCCCGTACGTCAGATTGCCGAATCGGAAGGCAAGATTCTTGATAAGACGCAGCTTCTCATGCTGCTCATCACCATCTTGAGTCTTCTCAGCGCGGCGTTGGGCGTATCGAACCTGGTCAGTGCCAACGTTATGGAGCGGAGCCGGGAAATCGGTCTCATGAAGGCCCTGGGTGCTATGAATTATGAAGTTATAGTTATGATTTTGACGGAAACCTTGATTGCCGGGATTATGGGCGGAATTGTCGGTTACTTCGGCGGTCTCGGTTTGGCACAGATTATCGGCTATACCGTATTCGGTTCGGCAATTGCCAATAACCTTGTCGTTATCCCCATCGTCGGGGGACTCATGGTTCTCGTATTATTACTGGGCAGTCTGCCGGCTATACGGACCTTACTTTCGTTGCAGCCGGCAAGTGTTCTTCATGGCAGGTGATATGTATGATAAAAAAATATAAAATGTTTTTTACAATGGTTATACACGCCCTGCTGCGCAGACACACGCGTATGCTTGTCGCTCTGTTGGCAGTAGCCGTCGGCGCGACGATTATTTCCGGCATGATTACGGTATATCGTGAAGTGCCGCAGCAGATGGGGCGTGAATTCCGTGCTTACGGTGCAAATCTCCTCATCCTGCCGAACGGGGATGAAGCGACATACGACAAGGGTGAGCTCGATAAGGTGCGTACCTTGCTCTCAGGTAATGAAATTGTCGGCATTACGCCTTATCTCTACGATACGCTTGAAGTAAACAAACAGCCTGTCACGACGGCGGGGACGGACTTCAAGTCTCTCCGGGAGGTCAGCTCGTACTGGCAGGTACGCGGCGAATGGCCGAAAGAAGGCGCTCGTGAAGTATTGCTCGGCGCGGAGCTGGCGAAAAAAATCTCTCGGGATCCGGATAAGCTCATCGGACAGAACGTCAGCATCAGTGCCGGTGAAGGTAAGGCCGTCCGTCCTTTTAAGGTAACAGGTATTGCCAGCACGGGCAGTAAGGAAGAACAATTCGCCTTCATTAATTTGGATGAAATGCAGGACTTGACGCAAAAGCCGAATAAAATCAGCTTAGGCCAAATCAGTATCGTTGCCGACGGCACCAAGCTGGACAATATTAAGACCATGCTGCAAAAAGAAGATCCGGCTGTTCAGCCGCAGCTCGTACAGCAAATTGCCCGTTCCGAATGGAATGTGCTCAGTAAGCTTCAGGTTCTCATGCTCCTCGTTACGGTTGTCGTCCTCTTGCTGACCATGATTTGCGTTACGACGACGATGATGGCCGTCGTTACGGAACGACGTAAAGAAATCGGTTTGAAGAAGGCTATCGGTGCGAGCAACAAGAATATTGTTCTTGAGTTCTTCGGCGAAGGGTGCGTTCTCGGTGCCTTCGGCGGCATTTTGGGCAGTGCCTTCGGTTATGTTTTTGCCCAGAGTGTCAGTATGAATGTATTCAGCCGCACTATTTCATTCTCGCCGTCCGTTGTGATTATATCCATTGTCTTGTCCATCGTGGTTACGGGCGCGGCCAGCCTCGTGCCCGTACGTATTGCAACAAGCGTTGATCCGGCAATCGTATTGCGCGGCGAATAAGGAGGATTTTCATGAGCTTATTGGAATTAAAAGACGTATCAATGGCCTATAACGGTAAAGTTATGGCTTTGCAGCATATTAATATGTCCGTCGAAAAAGGTGAATGGGTTGCCATCATGGGCCCGTCCGGCTCCGGCAAGACGACGCTGATGAACATTATCGGTTGTATGGACCATGCCACGAGCGGTTCCGTAGTTCTCGACGGAATTGATTTGCGCAATATTTCCGACACGGATTTGACGGAAATGCGGCGCAGCAAAATCGGCATGGTCTTCCAGCAGTTCCACTTGATTCCTTACTTGACAGCCGTGGAGAATGTCATGGTAGCGCAGTACTATCACAGTATGCCCGATAAAAAAGAAGCGATGGAAATGATGGAACGCGTCGGGCTCAAGGACAGAGCGGACCACTTGCCGAGTCAGCTTTCCGGCGGCGAACAGCAGCGTGTCTGCATTGCCAGAGCGCTCATCAACTATCCGGTTGTTCTCTTGGCCGATGAACCGACAGGGAATTTGGACGAAGCGAACCAGAACCTGGTTATGAAGATTTTCCGCGAGCTTCATGATGAAGGTCATACGATTATTACAGTAACGCACTCGCCTGAAGTCGGTGCCGAAGCTCAGCGGTGCGTTATTATCGAACACGGACACATAGTTGAGAAGGAGTAAAGTGAAGAAATATGAAAATACGCAAATACGCCATACTTCTTTTTGCCGCTTTTGCGGCAGTACAGTTGTTGTCCGGCTGCGGCAGCGACGACAATAAGGATGAAGCGCCGCAGGAACAGCCCGCTCAGGCAATGACTGTCGACATGAGCAAGGTAAAAGACGGTACGTATACGGCAGAAAGCTCTATGGACAAGGTACACGGCAAGGCTGTCATTACCTTGACCATTGCGGATCACAAGATTACGGCCGTCGACTATAAGGGCATCGACAAGGACGGCACGACCGTCAAGACTTCCGACTACGGCAAAGACAAGGATCCGACGAATGCCAAAAAAGCGCAAGTCGCTTACCGGGCGCAGGGCCAATATGTGGACGAACTGCTGAAGAAACAGGATCTCAGCAAGGTCGACGCTATTTCCGGCGCGACGATCAACTACAATCAGTTTATAGAAGCAGTAAATAAGGATTTGGAACAGGCGCAGAAATAAGGCGTCTGCCGTAATAGAGAAAGCCGCAGCGACATTTGCTGCGGCTTTCTTATGTGATCTTGCGGATGAGCGGTTAAAAACTCGGTAAGATGGCTCCTTTATACTTGTCTTCAATAAATTTCTTTACTTCCGGAGATTGGAGAGCCTTAACGAGTTTTTGAATTTCCGGCCGCGATTCGTCACCTTCACGGATGGCGAGAATATTGGCGTACGGCGAGTCTTTCGCTTCCAGGAAGAGGGCATCTTTTAAGGGATTGAGTCCTGCTTCTAAAGCGAAATTCGTATTGATGACGGCAATATCCGTGTCATCTAAGGAACGGGGAACCTGTGCGGCTTCCAATTCGACGAATTGCAGGTTTTTGTCATTCTTGACGATGTCCTGAACTGTGCTTGATACGTTGCCGCCGTCTTTCAAGGAGATGAGGCCGGCGCTTTGCAGGATAAGAAGTGCTCTGCCGCCGTTGGACGGATCATTCGGAATGGCCACTTTCGCGCCGTTCGCAAGGGAATTCAGATCTTTGACTTTGTGCGAGTACACGCCCATGGGCTCAACATGAATTTTTGCGGCTGAAATCAGTTTTGTCCCGTGTTCGGCATTAAATTTATCCAGGAAAGGGATATGTTGGTGGAAAGTCGCGTCCACTTCCTTGTCGGCCAAGGCCAGGTTCGGCTTGACATAGTCCGTAAATTCGATAATCTTCAGATCTATGCCTTCTTTGGCCAGGAGAGGTTTAATTTCATTGAGTATTTCGCCGTGCGGGACAGGCGTTGCCGCTACGGTGATGACCGTATTTTTCGTCGCTTCCGTGCCGCCTGCAGGCGTGGATGTGCCGCAGCCGGCAAGCAGCGCCGTCACGGAAATAAGCGCCGCGCCGGCAAGTAAGGTGAGTTTTTTAAATGAATGCATGAGTAAATCCTCCTTTGCGAAAATGATAATCCAGGCAAAATATCCATTAAAAAATCCCTTTCCGAGAGAAAAGGGATTAAACGGGTTTATCTCTCGGAAATCTCCGCAGGAATTAGCACCGTGTTAACGGTTGCCGGGTTTCATAGGGCCAGTCCCTCCGCCACTCTGGATAAATGCATGTGAAATTATCTTGTCGTTAATTATAGACATGGGAGCGGGGATTGTCAATATAGAAAAGTTTTCTTCCGAGCAAAAGGAACCGGACTTGAAAGCCCCCTTTTTCTTTAGTATAGTAGGGAAGCAGTATTATTTATGTGTCTTTTTACGATACCGAAAGGAGCAGGCGTATGACTGACAATGGTCGCTTTGAACGGCGCATTGACGGTAAACTGTTTTTATCCATATTGGCAACGGGTCTCATGTCTTTTACAGGTATTGTCATTGAGACGGCCATGAATGTTACTTTTCCGACGCTCATGAGGGAATTTTCTCTTAATATATCTGCCGTTCAGTGGGTTACGACAGGGTATCTCCTCATGCTTGCCGTCATCATCCCCTTGTCGGCTTTTTTGAAGGCCCGCTTTGTCATGAAACGCCTCTTTTTCACGGCAAGCGTCCTCTTTGTCGGCGGTACACTTCTCGGCGCGTTTGCAGGTACCTTTACAGTGCTTCTTGTCGGCAGGCTTTTGCAGGGCATCGGCACAGGCATCGCCTTGCCGCTTATGTTCAATATCATTTTGGAGCAGGCGCCCCTTAACCGCATGGGCATGATGATGGGCGTGGCCTCGCTCATTTGCGCCCTATCGCCTGCCGTAGGGCCGTCCTTCGGCGGCTGGGTAGTGGAAACCTTCGGCTGGCGGGCCATATTTTTCGCCTTGCTCCCTGTTCTTGGCCTGTCGTTTTGCTGCGGCATGTATGCTGTTCGTCAGTCGTCTCTGCTGAGCAGGCCGGCCTTTGACATACCGTCGTATTTTCTTTTAGGAGGAAGCTTTGCAGCTCTCATTTTTGCTGTGAGCTTTGCCGGTGATTACGGCTGGGGAAGCTTGCCTATAATCACCCTTCTTGGACTCTTTTTTATTTTGCTCGCTTGCTTTGCCCGTCGTTCCGGCAGAATTGAAATGCCCCTCATTCACTTGGATATTTTTGCCGATTGGCATTTTTCTCTCAGTGTCTTGGCTCTCTTCATCATCCAGTTTATTACCTTGGGACTGGGGTTTCTCTTGCCGAACTTTTCCCAGCTCGTCCACGGTGAAACGCCCTTTGCGGCAGGCTGCATTTTGCTGCCCGGTTGTCTTATCGGCGCGTTGCTGGCCCCGGTGAGCGGCCGCGTCCTCGACGCATACGGCCCGCGGCGTCCTGTCATCTTCGGTACGGTTATGATCGTTTTGGCAATCGTGACCTTTGCTTTGTCCTTGCAAAAATCGACGACACAGTCGCTTACGCTCATTTATATTGCCTATACAATAGGGCAGGGCTTTGCAGCCGGCAATATTTTGACGACCGGCGTACGCCTGCTCGTACCGCGGCGGCAAAGTGACGGCAATGCCGTTTGCAATACGCTGCAGCAACTGGCTGGTGCCGTCGGTACGGCTGTCGTCTCTACTGTTGTCGTGTCGGGTCAACAGGCTCACATCGACGACTTGGCAGCGGGCACGCTCGCCGGCAGCGCCTCTGCCCTGTATGTATTGAGCGTTCTTGCCGTAATCGCCTGCCTGGCCATGGGCGTGACCTTACGGAAAAAACTTACGGCAGGCGGCGAGAGCGGTGGAAAGGGGGAAGCTGTATGAACTTGGAAGAACAAGCCTTTGCGCAGGAATTTATACGCCTCGCCACGGACGGAGACGCGCGCGGCTGGCATGAGCGAAACGGCGGGAATTTAAGTTATCGCCTGACTGCCGCCGAGATAGAAGCGTGCGCCGACTGCTTTCATAATACGGCGCCGTGGAATGCTATACGGACGGCCGTGCCGGTTTTGGGCGGCTCCTTTTTTCTCCTCACGGGAAGCGGCAAATGTATGCGCAATGTCCGTTTTGCACCGGCCGAAAATACGGGTATTATTGAAATTAACGCTGCCGGCAACGCGTACCGCCTTGTTTGGGGCCTTACAGACGGCAAGCCGACGAGTGAGCTGCCTACCCATCTGGCCGTCCACGCCTTGAAGTGTACAGGCGGTAAGGAAGGAAATCGCGTCATTTACCATGCCCATCCGGCGCACCTGATCGCCTTAACCTTTATTTTGCCGCTTGACGATGCGCTCTTTACGCGGGAACTTTGGGAAATGGATATAGAAAATCCTATTGTCTTTCCTGAAGGCATCGGCATCGTACCGTGGGTAATTCCGGGCAGTGAAGCTGCCGCCGCGGCAACACTCGAAAAAATGCGTTCGTATCGCGTTGTTGTTTGGGCACATCACGGGACCTTTGTCTGCGGTGACACGTTCGGCGACACGTTCGGTCTCATGGATGTTTTGGAAAAATCGGCCCAAATCTGCGGTGAAATAATTGCTATGGGCGGGAAACGACAGACCGTAACGGAAAAAAATTTGCGCGACTTGGCGGATATGTATGACTTAAAGCTGAATGAAGCGGCGCTGTCCGCTAACAGCGAATAGAAATCGGCATAAAACTGTGCTATACTGTCCATAAATAATAGATAGGACAGTAGTTACAGGAGAAGGTAACCCCCATATGAATCGCGGCACCGCCAAGGTCATCGTAAACGAAGTGACCTCCGGCCGCCCTACGGCCCTCAACGGATTGATGGAAGTGGCCGGCAGGGCGGCTTCTGTCGTTGTGGCCAATCCCGACGGCATCCGTGTAAACGGCGGCAGATTCATCAATACGAGTCGTGCCGTCCTGACACGTGCGGCCGAAATTAATGCGGGCATCTGGGCAAAAGAAGCAGTCCCGTCGTGAGTGCCGCGGAAGGTGCGCGCAGTACGT
>UMHT01060606.1_pt1 | contig 74189 bp, 64 predicted proteins | sample 1965601 | NCBI WGS metagenome assembly UMHT01 (sample SAMEA4836105, study PRJEB28245) | human gut metagenome | biome: gut microbiome; material: fecal sample | place: Denmark | collected 2008 | reverse complement strand
AGCGGTATCGAAGTGGTCATAACGGGGCTGACTCGAAATCAGTTAGGCCGCAAGGTCTCGTGGGTTCGAATCCCACCCGCTCCGCCATTTTATTTTCTCACAAAACTATGATATCATGGCAAAAACGGCAGCAATGAAAATGTCATTGCTGCCGTTTTTTGGCTTTACAGACGTACAAAGAGCCGCTCCGAAGAGCGGCTCTTTGCTATATCCCGCGGCGGGATTAGAATACAAATACGAACTGTGCACGTGTGAGTTCTTCCGGATCCTTCGTGTCGTCTTTTGCTTTGGACGAGAAGGACTGGAATACCTGGAACTGCGCGTTCTTAGCGAAGGTGTAGTCGGCACCGACACCCCACGTTTCAATGCCGTGTGTTTGACCGAGAAGTTTATCCGTTCTCCAGTTGCCCGTAGAACCGTAGATACCGTTCTTTTCAGCATTCAAGTAGTCGACCCAGAGATCCCAGGACTTGGGCTGCGTAAATTTAGCCTTACCGTACTGCAGTTTAGCAAGGAATACATCGGCATCAGACGTGGATCCCATGTTGTTTACTTTTTCATATTCGCCGAAGACATTCCACTTCTTGCCAAAGTTAATGCTTGCATAGGCACCCCAGAGGTCGTCGGGACGGTCTGCCGGAGCCGTATGGAAGCTGTTGTAGTATGCACCCAGAGCGGAACCTGCCGCGGAGCCGCCGCCGAAGAAGCCTTCCAATTCACCGTAACCGGTCTTGACATTGTTCAAGTTGCCTTCTTTGAACTTACCGTAGCCGGCTGTAGCGGCAAACTTGTCGTTAGCGTATTTGAGCTGAGCGCCGTCGAAGTTATCGCCGAACTGAATGCCGGAAGCGTTGCCCAGTTCATAGTCGTAACGGCCGACCATGACATCCCAGTTCTTGTCGCCGCCGAGCTTATAATCCACATACGCGCGGTCAACGAAGAATTTGTCTTTGTCGCTGTCAGATGCGGCGTCAGAGTTGGCAAAATTGGTGTTGAAGTTTACGCCCAATACGGCCGTTGCGCGGTCGTTAATTCTCGCGTTAGCACGGAGGCGCGTACGGAACTGCCAGGAGCCGTCATTTTTGTTGGACGTGTCGTTCTGGTTCATGTAACGGAGACGAGCGTCACCCGTCAGTTTTACGTTACCTACGCGTTCTTCCAGGTTGGATACGCGAACGCCGAGGTTGTTGAGTTCATCGGAAAATTCGTCGGCCAACTTGTTGATGAGAGCGCGTTGTTCCGCATTGGCACGGTCTTCATGAGCCATAGCCTTGGCTACGATTTCAGCCGCTTCGTAGCGGGTGATGTTGCGGTCACCTTCAAAATGAACGCCGTCAACGCCCTGGATGATGCCGGAATTTGCCAATTCCACTACGGAATTGTATGCCCAGCTGTCGGCCGGTACGTCGACAAACGGATTGGCGGCAAATGCCGTAGCGCCTACAGCCATGGTTGCGACTAAAGTTGCGAGTACTTTCTTTTTCATTGTAAATACCCCTTTTCAAAAATATATTTTCTTGTGCCGGTACAGGTCGGAAAATATATGCACTGCCGTCAGGGGTCACAGGCGAGTTGTCCATGTTTCCTCTCTCTTACTGCCTGACTGCGTATGCTCTATTTTCCTTTACATCCGTTGCCTGTATACGAGTACACCAACGGATTTGTTAAAAGTATACAACCTATTCGGAAAACTTGTCAAGCCCTTAAAGTTTTCTCTTTTGTTCGCCTTTTATGGCAGCTCCGTATCGGTTATTCCGTCATTTTTCATCTTCGTGCCGTAACGGAGCTGTTACGGGAATGCAAAAAAGACCGCTCAAAAGAACGGTCTTTCCTGCAGCATTTCTCTTATTCAGCTTAGAATACGAATACGAATTGTGCACGCGTGAGTTCATCGCGGTCTTCGCTCGTGCTCTTAACTTTATTATTGAAGGTCTGGAATACTTGGAACTGCGCGTTCTTGGCAAATGTGTAGTCTGCACCGACGCCCCAGCTCTTCGTGTCGTTAACGTTGTTTCTCCAGTTACCCGTAGCATCGTCGTCAGCACCGCCGTCTTCAACGCTGATATAATCTACCCAAAGATCCCAGGACTTGGGCTGCGAGAACATTGCCTTACCGTACTGCAGCTTAGCGCCATAGCCGTTGGCATGTCCGGAGTCGCCTTTTACGCGATAGCCTTCCACATTGACATTCCACTTTTTAGCAAAGTTGATGCTCGTGTATGCGCCCCAAAGACTATCCAAATCAGCAACATTGCTGAAGTCATTGTAGTATACGCCTACTGCAGAACCTGCCGCGGAACCGCCGCCGAAGAAGCCTTCCAATTCGCCGTAACCGGTCTTAATATCGGTCGAATCGCCTTCACGGAATTTACCGTAACCTGCCGTAGCGGCAAATTTGTCGTTAGCGTATTTGAGCTGAGCGCCGTCAAAGGTTTCACCGTACGGAAGAGCCATGTTGTTGCCCAATTCATAGTCGTAACGACCGACCATGATATCCCAGTTCTTGTCGCCGCCGAGCTTGTAATCTACATACGCGCGGTCGACATAAAATTTGTCTTTGTCGCTGTCAGATGCGGCCTTCTCATTGGCAAAATTAGTGTTGAAGTTTACACCCAATACGGCCGTTGCGCGGTCGTTAATCATGGCATTGGCACGAAGACGTGTACGGAACTGCCAGGAGTTGTCGTTTTTCTGTCCGGCATCTTTTTGATGCATGTAACGGATACGAGCGTCGCCCGTCAGTTTTACGTTACCGACACGTTCTTCCAGGTTGGATACGCGAACGCCGAGGTTGTTGAGTTCATCGGAAAATTCGTCGGCCAACTTGTTGATGAGAGCACGCTGTTCCGCATTGGCACGGTCTTCGTGAGCCATAGCTTTAGCTACGATTTCAGCCGCTTCATAGCGCGTGATGTTGCGATCGCCCTGGAAATGAACGCCGTCAACGCCCTGGATAATGCCGGAATTTGCCAATTCCACTACGGAATTGTATGCCCAGCTGTCGGCCGGTACGTCGACAAACGGATTGGCAGCAAATGCCGTAGCGCCTACAGCCATGGTTGCGACTAAGGAAGCAAGTAATTTTTTGTTCATTGTGAGTACTCCTTTACGAATAATAATAGTTTTTCCAGCTTCGTTACAGTGCGGAAGGAAAAAATATTCATAAGGAGTAACAGGCGAGTTGTCCATGTTTCCTCTCTTTTACAACCTTATGCATTGCTTTTCCGTTCCTGAAACCTGCTGCCTGACAATTGTCACCACCAAGTTATGTATAATGTTACAGTATAAAACTTATGCTTGTCAAGCAATAATACAAAAAGCGACGGGATAAAAACTCCCGTCGCTCTTGTATTCATTCTTTTTAGAAGAAGAAGTCCAGTTCCGCACTGGTGTATTCTTTTTGTTTGACGTTCGAATTGTCGGCATTTTTCGTGCCGAAGGTCTGACCTACTGCAAGGACGACATTCTTAGCCAGTGCATAGTCGAAGCCTACACCCCATCCTTTTACACCGTGTTCATAGCCGAGGTAGCCGTTGTCGCGCCAGTTGGCCGTATTGCCGTAGAATGCACCTTTGTCAGCCTTTACATAGTCGACCCATACATCCCAGCTGCCCTTTTCTTCGGGGTCTGCAGCGCCGTACTGGAGTTTTGCGCCCCAGAGATTGCCGTCCGGATTTGTGGCCGTTTCTTTGTCCTTTGTAACGCGTTGGTAGTCACCGATGAGGTTCCACTTCTTGCCGAAGTTGAAGGACAGGTAACCGCCGAAGAGATGGTCAAGGTTCTTCGCTTTCGCTTCGCCGTCTACAAAGTTGTTGTAGTAAACGCCTGCACCGACCTTATCCCACATGCCGTCCAAGCTCACATACGCCGTTTTGGCATTGAGCAGGTTGCCCCATGTGTTTATGCCGATATCGTTATCTCCTTCTCTGAATTTACCGTAACCTGCTGTCAAAGCGACGTGGTCGGCAGAGTATTTTATCTGTGCGCCGTCAAAGGTATCACCGTACTGGAGCCCCAAGCCGTTGCCGATTTGGTAATCATAGCGGCCGACGAGGAAATTGAAGTGGCTGCCCGCGCTGTAGTCAACGTTTGCATGGTCCACATAGAGCTTGTGGTCTTCGCCGCTCGAAGCGGAATTGGAGTCGGCAAAGCTCATATCGTCCGTGCTGATACCGAAGTTGACCTTCGTACGGTCGTTAACGGTTGCCGTAGCAAGGAGGTGAACTGCATATTCCCAGGAAGCATCGTTTTCAATGTTCCCCTTCTGATGCTGATAATGGATATTTGCGTCACCTGTAAGTTTTACATTACCTACGCGGTTTTCCAAATTGGCAACGCGAACGCCGAGGTTGTTGAGTTCATCGGAAAATTCGTCGGCCAATTTGTTGATGAGAGCGCGCTGTTCCGCATTGGCACGGTCTTCGTGAGCCATAGCCTTGGCTACGATTTCAGCCGCTTCATAACGGGTAATGTTGCGTTCGCCTTCAAAGTGAACGCCGTCAACGCCCTGGATGATGCCGGAATTTGCCAATTCCACTACGGAATTGTACGCCCAGCTGTCGGCCGGTACGTCGACAAACGGGTTGGCCGCAAATGCCGTAGCGCCTACAGCCATGGTTGCGACTAAAGTTGCGAGTACTTTCTTTTTCATTTAAATTACCTCTTTTCGTGTGTATACTTTTTCCTGCTTCGTAACGTAACGACAGTATACATGCGAATCGGCCTTCCGGGCGAGTTGACCATGTTTCCTCTCTTCCGGCTCGATTACTTTTTACACTGCCGCGGCAATACCGCCTGCATGAGCACCGATATTGCGCCTACATTTTAACGTAATTAATAAAACCTGTCAACGACAATTTTGATAAGGAATCCCATTTACTGATGGCTGTCCAAATACACTGTTTCGCAATTTTTCAGATATATTTTATTAATAAAGTTAATTATTTTATTTATACTTATTTTGCAATTATGCTTATTCCAAACGCATAAAGAGGACTGTCCGTCATGGACAGTCCTCTGCGCATTACATAGTTTGTATCAAGTCGATGAAGTGTTTCGTAATCTGAGCGGTCATGCCCCAAATACGGTGATTGCCGTAGCGATAGATGTAAACGAAACAGGTCTTGCGCGGCCGCCATTCCATGGGATTGCCCGGAAAGGGGACGTCTGCCGGGAAGTGAGCGCCCGGCCGGGTAGCCAAGTCCATTTCCGCCTGCTGCGGCGGATTTTCCGCGAGCCACTTAAGGGGTACCGTAAAAAGATACTCCACTTCGGACGTACGGCACAAGTGCGGCACCACGTCAAGTCGGGCCGCAAAAGGATAGAGCGTAAAGCCCGTAATGGATTCGACGTAATCCAAGGCCCCGAGAATCTGTATGTGTTCTTTTTTGAGGTAGAGCTCTTCCATGGCTTCCCTGACGGCCGCCGCCTGTGGCGACATGTCGCCGGCTTCTATTTTTCCGCCGGGGAAGGAAATGTCGCAGGGCTGCCACTTGAGCTCGGCACTGCGCACTTCATAGAGAAGGTGCAATTCTCCATCCGCCTTGACAATGGGCACAAGGACGGCACACCGTATGTTGTGAAAACCCGGCAAGTGATGCACGTCCCGAGCAGGCCAGGGCGATAAGAGAGTATGTTCGTCCATAACTGATCCTTTACCCTACTTCACGACGAGGTTGATGATCTTGCCGGGAACGACGATGAACTTGATAACGTTCTTTCCTTCAAGGAGTCCGGCAATGCGCGGCAAAGCAAGTGTTCGGGCCTTAATTTCGTCAGTCGTCGCCGAGATACTCACGGTCAGGTGTTCCCGCACTTTGCCGTTAATCTGAACAGGCAGTTCAACGGTGTCGACAGCGAGAGCGGATGTATCCGTTTGGGGCCACCCCTGTTCGTGCACACTGCCGTCCATACCGACGGCATGCCATAATTCTTCCGCAATATGCGGCGTAAAGGGTGCCAGGAGACGGAGGAGGTTCTTATTCGCTTCTGCCGCTACACCGGCACGAGGAGTTTTATTTTCATCGCCAAGGTAGGCATACATGGCGTTGACAAATTCCATGATTGCGCTGACTGCCGTATTGAGGGCGTAGTCGCCGTCCGCACCGGTTACGTCGGTTGTAATTTTCTTGACGGACGTATATTCGACGAAGCGTAATTTTTTGTCGGCTGCCGAGTACCTGCCGTCCGCTTTTTCACCCGTTGCGGCAATATCCGCAAATTGCCGGACAATACGCCAAACGCGGTTCAGAAAGCGGTATGCCCCTTCGACGCCCCTGTCGGACCATTCCAGATCCCGTTCGGGCGGCGCCGCAAAGAGGATAAAGAGACGGGCCGTATCGGCACCGTAGCGTTCAATAATTTCTTCCGGCGAGACGACGTTACCCTTGGACTTGGACATCTTGCTGCCGTCCTTTAAAACCATACCCTGCGTCAAAAGGCGTTCGAAGGGCTCGGAAGCTTCAACGAGACCGGCGTCACGGAAAACCTTCATAAAAAAGCGCGAATAGAGGAGATGTAAGATGGCGTGCTCAATACCGCCGATATATTGATCCACGTTCATCCAGCGGTTTGCCTTCTTCGGCTCCCACGGCACCCTTGTATTGCGCGCATCCGTATAGCGCAGATAATACCATGACGAGCAGACGAAGGTATCCATCGTGTCCGTTTCTCTATGTGCCGGACCGCCGCATTTCGGACATGTGCAACGAATGAAATGCTCACTCGTCGCCAGTGGCGAGACGGCACCTGCCGTAAATTTCACGTCCGCCGGCAGCTCTACTGGCAAATCTTCTTCCGGCACAAGCTGTTCGCCGCACTTGTCGCAATAAATAACGGGAATGGGCGCCCCCCAATAGCGCTGCCGTGAAATAAGCCAGTCGCGGAGGCGGAAATTAATCATCCCCTTACCGAACTTGTGCTCTTCAAGCCACTTCGTAATGGCTTTCTTCGCTTCCTCCACCGTAAGGCCGTCGAACTCACCGGAGTTCATGAGGCGGCCGTCGCCGATATATGCCTCCGAACCGGAAGCGCTGTAATCATATTGTCCTGTCGGATCTTCAATGACGTAATGAATAGGAATATCGTACTTCTTACAGAACTCGTAGTCCCGCTGGTCGTGGCCGGCAACGCCCATGACGGCGCCCGTGCCGTAGTCTGCAAGGACGTAATTGGCAATCCAGACGGGAACCTTTTCGCCGTTTACGGGATTTACGGCGTAAGCTCCCGTAAACATGCCGACCTTTTCCGCTTCCGTCGACGTCCGTTCCATGTCGCTCTGATTCTTAACGCGTTCAATAAAGGCGCGCAATTCCGCTTCGTTCGGCTTGCCCGCAATAAGGCGTTCGACAAAACGGTGTTCCGGCGCAAGCACGACAAAGGTCGTGCCGCAAATCGTATCGACACGGGTCGAGAACATTTCCAGCTTTTCACCGATTTCCGGCAAGTCAAAAGAAAAATTCGTCCCTTCACTGCGGCCGATCCAGTTCTTTTGCATCGTCTTAACCCGTTCGGGCCAGCCCGGCAGCAATGCCAAATCGTCCAGAAGCCGCTCGGCATAGTCCGTGATTTTGAAGAACCACTGCTTCAAATCCTTCTTCGTCACCTCATTGTCACAGCGCCAGCACTTGCCGTCGATGACCTGTTCGTTCGCAAGCACGGTGTTGCAGGTTTGGCACCAGTTTACCTTCGCTTCCTTGCGGTATGCGAGGCCGCGCTTATAAAGAAGCTCAAAAATCCATTGCGTCCAGCGGTAATATTCACGACGGCACGTAGCCACTTCCCGGTCCCAATCATACGACAGGCCCAGCTCCCGCTGCTGCCGCTCCATATTCTTAATATTGTCGTACGTCCAGTCGGCAGGCGGAATATTTCGTTTAATGGCCGCGTTTTCCGCAGGCATGCCGAAGGCGTCGAAACCCATGGGATGAAGAACATTATACCCGTTCATGCGGCGATACCGGGCAATGACGTCGCCGATCGTATAATTGCGTACATGCCCCATGTGCAGATTGCCCGACGGATAGGGAAACATTTCCAGCACATAATACGGCGGGTTGCCGTTATCGTCAGGAGTCTTGTCGACCTGCGACTCCGCCCAGCGGCGTTGCCATTTCTTTTCAATTTCCTGCGGAATATATTTTTCCATGAGAGAGCCTCCTACCATACGCTGCAGGGCAGCAATAAATTATTCTTATTATAGATTTCCTATGCAGGCAAGTCAATCAGAGGAACGCAAAATACGCCGTCCTGATATACGGTTACCGAAACAGTTCCGACAGTCTTATATACTAAAGAGAGCAGGCGCTCCCCGTCAAAACCGTCATCCCGGCATACCGTCATCGGAACAGTTCCATACACCCAAGCCGGCAGAAATCTTTATTTACTGCCGTCAGATTATTGGACTCTGCGGCTAACATAATCATGGCCACCAAGTAATTGGTCATGCAAAAAGACCCGGCATAAAAGTACTGCCGGGCCGGCTGCCAAATACCTTACTTCAGCATACATCCAATCAAACAAATCCTTGAAAACCGGAACATAAGTACATACTAGCCGACAGCAGCAACCTGAAGCCTCAAGTCAAGAGCTTGCATGAGCTTAATAAGAGTATCAAGCTTAGGCGTTGTCTTAAGAGTTTCGATGCGAGCAACTGATGACTGCGGAATACCGCAGCGTTCCGCAAGAGCGCGCTGACTGATACCAAGCTCCTGCCGTCTTTTGATAATAGAAGAAACAATGGTTGTTACCTCTTCAATTCTTTCCATATTGCAACGTTCTTCAAAACTGACAGCTTTTACATGTGCCTTATACTCTCCCCAAGTTCTCATAATCGGACCTCCTTCCGCCTAATATAATCATCCCGTTCCGCCTTTGCAAGAGATATTTCCCTTTTCGGCGTCTTCTGTGACTTTTTGCGAAAATGATGAAGCAGTACATATTGGAACAGTCCCATACACCCAAGCCGGCAGGGATCAGATTTACTTATTTCTCAACAGACTCAAAAGCCGCAAAATCCTGCCAAAATCCCTCTCCTTCAAACCCTTTTCGCCAAAAAGCCACACTCTTCAAATGATACAAATCGGCAACGGCGAGTTTTTCGCGCAGCGTCCCTTCATCCTCAAACCATATCTTCACGGTTCCCGTCTTTAAAGGCAGATGGAGATAAGACAAATGCAGCTTCTCGTCCCAACGAATAAATTCCTTGTACTGCTCCCGAATGGCGGCGCTGTCTTTGAGCGTCAGCGTACGTGCCTTCCACTTACCGCTGACAGCGACGGTCATGTCGGGTACCTTCTTTCCCGCTGCATCCGTCTTCATGATGACAGGCGGCCAGTCGGTCGGATTTTCGGGCAATTCCGTCCCGTCCCGGGAGCAGTACCAAATACGCATATACAGCGGCATGCCGAGGACGAGTTTTTCCTTGCCGATGAGGGGCAGCGAAAGCTGCACGGCCCGCAGGACCCACGGATACGACGCTGTCGGGCCGCCGGCAGACGACATGCGCCCCACTTCATCGTAAGCCATGAGCATAACATAATCCAAATGCTTGGCCAGGGACCGGCGATCATAGACCTTGGACCAGTTTTCACTGTCCGAGACAGGCGTCACATCCATGGAGAGGCACAGTTTATTTTCACGCGCCGCCGTGCCGAAACGCTCGACAAACCTCGTCAACCTGTCCCTGTCGGTGTAATTGATATTCTCGAAGTCGAGATTATATCCTTCAAGGCCGTAACGACGGGCGTAATTGATGAGCGTCTTAACGGCCATCTCCTGCGCCTTTTCGTCGGACAAAAAGGCATGCGTCGCCTCAGGGTCGAAGTTATTGTCCACCAGGGGCCATACAGCATATCCTGACGCCTTATAAGCGTCCACATATTCCTTAAAATCCGCCTTGCGCAGAGTCACGCCCTCTTTGGAGACGCGAAAGGCCGTCGGCGAAATGACGGCCTGCTCAGCCGCAGGCTTTACGGGCGGCACGTCCGTCTTCATGAGCGGATCCCAGATGAGGATCGTCTCCAAGTGTCTCTTCTCCGGCACGGTCTCTTCCAGGTGCCATTTACGGTGAATGTTCTTCTCCGCCTCGGACGGATCCTCTTTTTTCTCATGCTGCGCCGCTGCAGCGCCGGCCGCGAACATGCATACACTCAGCGCGGCAAGGGCTATAATTTTTACAACCTTCATGGTGAACTCCTGTTCATTCCGTACTTCCCTAATGTATAATAGAGACTGAGTATTACAGCTTGCATTATATCATGTAAAGGAGTATTTTCACATGCACCAGTACCTTTTCCATATAGGCTCTTTCCCGATTCGCGCCTACGGTCTGCTCTTTATGCTCGGCATCATTTCCTCAGGTCTTGCGGCTTACTATATCATGAAAAAGGACGGGCGCCGCTGGCACGAGCACATCTTCGACTTTACTCTCTATTGCGGCCTGGCGGGTATTGTCGGCGGCAGACTTTGGGACGTTTTTTTCTTCGATTGGGCATACTATCACAACCACCTTTCCGAAATCCCCTATATCTGGCAAGGGGGTATGGCCATTCAGGGCGGCCTTCTCTTCGGTGCCGTTGCCGGCGTTATTTACACAAAGATCCATCATATAGATACTTGGGCCTTCGGCGACCTCCTGGCACCGGCCGTTATTCTCGGCCAATCCGTCGGCAGAATGGCCAATCTCATGAACGGCGACGCATTCGGCCGCCCGACGGGAGAAAACTTCGGCATCGTCTACCCGGACACGACTTTAGCCTACCGAACCTACGGCAATCAGCCCCTTTGGCCGGCAGAAGTATGGGAAGGGCAAATCGATATTCTCCTCTTTGTCTTCCTGCTCTTTTACAGTGTCCTGCCACATAAAAAGGGACAGGTCTTTTGCGTCTATGTCATGCTCTATGCAATAGAGCGCTTCTTTCTCGAATTCCTGCGCGGCGACTATATAAGCCTCCTTGCCGGCTTCAAATCGGCCCAGTGGACGAGTATCATCGCCTTTACCGCCGCCTTCGTCATCTTTCTGTTCCTGCAATTTAAAGGAACGACGGACGAAAAGGCGCTCCAATAATATATACATGCACAAAAGGCGCTCCGCCATATACGGCAAAGCGCCTCTCTTTATACCCTTTTACGGGAGCTTATTTATTTTCTTTTTCCAATGCTTCCTTCAATGTATGCCAGGCAAGAACGGCACACTTAACGCGGGCCGGCATGTTGGAAATATTCTTTAACGCAATAGCGTCTTCCAATTCTTCCAGCTCATCTTCGTCCGTCACTTCCCGCTTGATCATATCAAGAAAGAGGCCGGTCAACCGCAGCGCTTCAGCAACGGTCTTGCCCTTGACGACATCGATCATCATATCGGCCGATGCCTGGCTGATAGCACAGCCGTGGCCCGTATAGGCCGCGTCTTTGACGATACCGTCTTCAAGCTTCACTTGAAGAGTAATATCATCGCCGCAGCTCGGATTGTGACCGTGCTCGGATAAGGTGAAGCCGGGCAGTTCCTTTTTATTTTCCTGATTTTGATTGTGTTCCAAAATAATATCGGAATATAATTGATCCATTTCCATTCCCATGTGCCGCACCTCAGTCCTTAAATCCCATTTGTTTGCGCACAAGGGGAAGTTTCTCGAGGAAGTAGTCCACTTCTTCGACAGTATTATAAATATAGAAGCTTACGCGGTTGGACGCTTCCGCCTGAATGTAGGCACCGTAGGGCTGTGCACAGTGGTGGCCCGAACGAATGGCAATGCCGAAGCTGTCGAGGATGGTAGCCGCGTCGTGCGGGTGGACGCCGTCAATGGTAAAGGCAATGACGCCCGTTTTTTCGCTCGCATCGGTGGAGCCGATAATGTGGATGTACGGCAGCTTCTTCATGCCTTCGAGGCAGCGGACGGTTAATTCATGCTCATGTCTGTCGATTTCATCAAAGCCGATGCCGTTCAGGTAGTCGATGGCCGCATGGAGCATAACGGCGCCTTCCACATTTTCCGTACCCGCTTCAAACTTGAAGGGCAGGACGTTGAAGGTCGTCGTCTGTTCCTGCACGTATTCAATCATGTCGCCGCCCAAAAGAAAAGGCTCCATGTCGTTTAAAATATCCCGCTTGCCGTAGAGGGCACCCGTCCCGGCGGAAGCGCACATTTTATGGCCCGAGAAGACGAGGAAGTCGCAGTCCCAGTCCAGGACGTCGCATTTCATGTGCGGCACGGCCTGAGCGGCGTCGACAATGGCGACGGCACCGACGGCGTGAGCCCTGGCGACGAGCTCCTTAACGGGACGCTTCATGCCGAGAACGTTGCTGACGGCGGCAAAGGAGACGATTTTTGTTCGTTCGTCGATTTTCGCCAAGTCTTCTTTCGTAAAATGGCCTTCTTTATCAAGGTACATATAGACCAGTTCCGCACCCGTAACGCGACAGACGCGCTGCCACGTAACAAGGTTCGCATGGTGTTCCGAAATGGGAATGACGATTTTATCGCCCTTCTTGAGGTTCGTTTCCGCATAGCTGCGGGCAATGAGGTTCAGCCCTTCCGTGGCGTTGCGTACGAAAATGACTTCTTCACCGTATTTCGCATTAATCAGCTTGCGCACGGCTTCGCGCGCGTCGTCATAAAGCTTCGATGCTTCAACGCTGAGAATATGGGCGCCTCTGTGAGGATTGCCGTTATGATGTTCCAACAGGTCGACGACCGCGTCGATTACCCGTTTCGGCTTCTGCGTCGTCGCCGCGTTGTCAAAATAGACGATTTGATGTCCATTATGGACTTTCTTTAAAATAGGAAAATCTTCGCGAATATCTTTCATGGCAATCACCTTTCTATTCCTGTGTTCGCATTTTTTGACGCGCCGCAGCGAGGACACGCTCAATAAGCACCTCGTCGCCGAGACCGTCGATGACGGGACGTATATTCGATTCGACGATAATCAGCTGGGCCCCCTTTTCGCTGAAACCGCGGCTCATGAGGTAATAGAGCTTATCCTTGTCAATCTGGCCGGCGCTGCTGGCGTGATCGCCTTCGAGGTCATCTTCCTTGCAAAGAAGCAGCGGCAGCGACACGGAGTGTACATGCGGGCTCAAAAGCAGGCATTCGTCCGTTTCCGAACCGACGGCCTTGCGGCAGCCCCGCAAGAAGTCGAGAGTGCCGCGGAAATTTTTCTTCGACCGGTCACAGAGAGCGCCCGTCGTCAAAATATCGGCGTGAGATTTCTCCCCTTTTTGCAGAACCCAATAAGAAAAGTCGAGGACCTGATCCTCGCTGCCTACATACATGGCATGGCTCTTGAACCTGCTTTCCGCCCCGTCCAAATCCGTGCGGTAATAAAGAACGGCTTCTTTCGCACCCATTTCGGCACTCACATAATTTACCTCGCTGTCTTTAGCCGAGCGCACATAGCGGTGCTCAATGTGGCGGACTGCCGGACCGTTGAACTGAACTTTCTTGACGGTAACCTTCGCTCTTGCGGCGGCTTCAATGTATTCGGCAATATTCACGTAGCCGCCGGGAGCGTCTCCTTCAAAGAGGATGTATACATCCACCTGACTGTCTTCAGCCGCTTCTATTTTGAGCTGGCCCATAAGAGCCGGCATGTCTTTACTTATTTCATAGGTCAGACGAACCGTCCCCTTGCCGCTCTCGGGCACCGTAATGACACAGCCGTTCATACTGTGGTTCAGCGCTTCGCGCAGCGCCTCCCGGCCGGCACCGGTGAAATCGCCCAAATCGTCCAGGCCGTTGCCCTGATAATAGGAGACCTTTACATCGCCTTCATGTGTTTCCTTTATGTCAACTGACGGGAGATACGGCACGTCGTACCTGTCCAGTTCCAAATGATTGACCTTCATCCAACGAAAGGTGGGACGAGGAAGTTCGTTGTAATTTATCTTACGCATCGTGCCGCTCCTTATTTCAGGGAACCTTTCAGTTCCAAATTAATCAAATTATTCATTTCTACGGCGTATTCCAGGGGCAGGGCCTTGGAGACCGGTTCGACAAAACCGCGTACCAGCATGGCTCTCGCTTCGTCCTCACTGAGGCCGCGGCTCATGAGATAATAAACGGCTTCGTCAGAAATACGGCCGATTTTCGCTTCGTGCCCCAAGTCAATGTTGTCGTTGCGCACGTCGATGACGGGAATCGTATCGGACTGGGAAATTTCATCCAACATGAGCGATTCGCAGCTGACGTTGGATTTGGCGCCTTCCGCCTTTTCACCGATGACGACGGCACCGCGATAAATACAGACGCCGCCGCCCTTGGAAAGAGATTTGGAATCGATATTGCTCGTCGTATTCGGCGCGTTGTGGACAACCTTGGAGCCGGTGTCGAGAAACTGACCTGCCCCGGCAAAGGTAACGCCCGTAAATTCGCAGTGTGCCCCTTCCCCCTGGAGGATAGTCATGGGATAGAGGCAGGACGTATGTGAGCCGAAGGAACCCGTGACCCAGTTCATAGTCCCGTTTTTGCCGACAATGGAGCGTTTTGTGTTCATGTTGTACATATTCTTCGACCAGTTCTCAATGGTCGAATACGTCAAGGTCGCGTCGTCGCCGATGAAGAGTTCTACAGCGCCGGCATGCAGGTTGGCCACGTTGTACTTCGGTGCCGAACAGCCTTCGATAAAGTGCACCTTCGCACCCTTTTCAACAATGATCAGCGTGTGCTCGAACTGGCCCGCACCGGGAGCATTGAGGCGGAAATAGCTTTGCAGCGGAATTTCCACATTTACACCTTCAGGCACGTAAACGAAAGAGCCGCCCGACCAGACGGCGCCGTGCAGGGCTGCAAATTTGTGGTCCGTCGGCGGAATAAGCTTCATAAAATGCTTACGCACAATGTCTTCGTATTCCCTCAAAGCCGCATCAAAGTCCGTATATATGACGCCCTGTCTGACCAGCTCTTCTTGAATGCTGTGGTAGACCACTTCCGAGTCGTACTGGGCACCGACGCCGGCAAGGGACGTCTTTTCCGCTTCGGGAATGCCCAGGCGGTCGAAGGTATCGCGAATATCTTCGGGCACGTCTTCCCATCTGGCTTTCATATTCGAGTTGGGGCGCACATAGGTAACGATATTGTCCATTTCGAGTTCGCTGATGTCCGGCCCCCATTCGGGATAGTCAATTTTATAGAAAAGTTCCAGCGACTGAAGGCGCTTTTGCAGCATCCAGTCTGGCTCGTCTTTTTGGGCAGATATTTCCCGCACGATTTTTTCGGTCAAACCGGCCTGCGTTTTATAGGAATAGTTGAAGTCTTTTTTAAAGTTATACACATTGCCGAAGTCGGAAAAAGCCTCTACTTTTTCCCGTGCCTTCGCAAATCGCTTTTCTTCCGCCATTGCCTACTCCCCCCGGTTCACTTGCGCTCTGAAGCCGTCGTACCCGTTCGCTTCAATGGCCGCGATGAGAGACGCGTCGCCGGTCTTGACGATCTTGCCGTCAATGAGGATGTGAACGAAGTCGGGATGCAGTCGCTGCAGGATTTCGCTGTGATGCGTGATGACCATGACGGCGTTGTCGGCGTTATGATACTTCGACACGGTTTCCGATACGATGCGAACGGCGTCCACGTCGAGACCCGAATCAATTTCGTCCAGCATGGTCAGCTTCGGTTCAAGCATGCACATCTGGAGAATTTCGGATTTTTTCCGTTCACCGCCGGAAAAACCGTCGTTTACATAACGGTCCGCATAATCCCGGTCCATAGCAAGCTGATCCATTTGGGCGCGCAGCTTCTTGCGGAAAGGCATAATACGCTGTGCTTCACCGGTAACGGTACTCCTGGCGTTGCGAATAAAGTTCTCTATGCTGATGCCCCGGACGGCAACGGGATTTTGAAAAGCCATGAAAATACCGAGCTTCGCCCGTTCATTAACAGGTATATCCGTAATATCCGTACCTTCAAAATAAATTTTGCCGCCCGTCACCTTGTAAGCAGGGTTACCCATGACGGCATGAAAAAGTGTCGATTTCCCGGCACCGTTGGAACCCATAATGACATGCGTTTCACCTTTATTGATGACCAAATCGAGTCCCTTAAGAATTTCCTTGCCTTCAACGGCAACCCTGAGGTCCTCTACTCGTAATAATTCACTCATTGCTGTATCACTCCCGTAGAAACTTTGAAATCATACTTTTTTGCTACACATAAGATTACTCTATCAAAAATATAAAGTCAACCTTTTTAGTGTATTTTAAGAATACTACTCATTTGTATCATCTTTTTTCGCGTATTTCGCCCGTAAATCGCGCCGTTTATTGCTGTGCAGCCAGGCCTGCATAACCGCCGTGAAGACGGCGGCCCCAAAGAGACCGATAAGAAAGGGCGTCGGGCCGTCTATCCAGATAGCATAGACGAGGTAAAAAAAGACGACAACCCAAAGAAAGAAGCGCACCTTACGCATGGGCCGCCGCCCTTTCGCCCGCTTCGGCCCGCTTCACGGCGAGGACCGCCTGAATGTACATGGCGCATTCAATGCGCTTCTTTTGGATACGGCAACCCAGGTCGTAGGGCTTATCGATGTTGCCGCCGTATTTAATGTTGTTGGCATGACAGCCTCCGCTGCAGAAGAACTTTGCCCAACAGCCGCAGCATTCGGGCTTGTTGAGGACGTACATGTCCCGGAAGAGGCGCGGCAGAACCGTATCGGTAATACCGTCTTTCACATTGCCGATGCAGTACTCTTCCTGTCCGACAAACTGATGGCACGGGTAAATTTCACCGTTCGGCACGACGCACATATACTCGTGGCCGGCACCGCAGCCGCGCAGGCGCTTGGCAATACAGGGCCCTCTATATAAATCCATAATGAAATGATAGTAAATAATCGGATTGCCGGCAAGATACCGTTCCAAATAAATATCCGTCAGGTTGTCATATTCTTTGTAAATACGCTGTAAATCGTGCTCGTCAATGGCATAGGACAAGTCGTCGCCGACGACGGGCTCCATGGAAAGTCCCTGAAACCCGAGATCCGCCATATGAGCCACGTCGGTCGCAAAGTCCAGATTATACTTCGTATACGTACCGCGCACATAGTATTCTTCACCGTTGCGCCGCTCTACGGCACGGCGCAGATTCTTTACGATTTTGTCGTACGTCCCCCTGCCGCCGGCATCGGGCCGCATGCGATCGTGCACATCGCGGCGCCCGTCAAGGCTGAGGATGAGACCGATGTGATTATCCGTCAAATACTTTATCTTCTCGTCGTTCAAAAGCATGCCGTTCGTCGTGAGGGAAAGCTTAAAAACCTTGTCATGAAGCTTCTCCTGAGCACGAATATACGAAACGGTCTTTTTTACGACATCAAAATTCATGAGCGGTTCACCGCCGAAGAAATCCACCTCGCAGTGCTTACGCTTGCCGGCAGAACTCCTGATGAGCAAATCAATGGCCGCCCTGGCGACATCAAAGCTCATGAGTTCGCGCTTGTTCGTGTCGTAGTCTCCTTGAGAGGCAAAACAATATCTGCAGCGCAGATTGCAATCGTGAGCAATGTTGAGACAGAGCGATTTCACGACGGGACGTTCGTCAGCGACGACTTGGAAGGACTCGCACATAGGCGCAAAGAGGAGTTCCCGTTCAATGAGTCCGTCCAATTCGTCCATGGCTTCGGTCAATTCCCGGCGGCCGTACTGTCCGGCAAGAACAGCGTACACGTCGTCTCTGTTGTCGCCTTTATATGTGTCGAGGACGTCGTACGTAACGGCGTCAATGACGTTAATAATACCGCTGTTCACATCCAACAGCATGCGGACTCCGTTTTGAATATACTTATGAATCATAGGTTTGATTTTCTTTGCCATGTTTCCCCCATGCAAAAAGAATACCCTTTACCGAAAGTGGTAAAGGGTGTCCCCTCGCAACAACTTATTTTGTGCAAACCTGATTGCCTACCGTACAAGAAGTCTTGCAGGCGGATTGACAGGACGTCTGGCATTCGCTGCAGCCCGCATGCTGAACCGTCTTTTGGATAGATTCGGTGTTGATCGTAATAATGTGCTTAGCCATTTCGGTTCACCTCGCTGTTCAATATCAAAGGTATTATAGCACAGAAAAAAGGATTCTACAATCATTACAAAAGCCGCAAGCCTTTAAACTGAAAATCCCTGCTCATGGAGATGACAACAGCGTAATCGTCGAAGATTTCATTCGTAGCGAAAAAAACGTCGAAATCGCCGTCATACGTAATATGGACGGAACTGATGCGTTCAAGGTAGGCGCGAATCTGCTCGGGCGTCACTTCCGGATCGCCGTCATTGCGCCAGCGCTCGTTTTTAAACTTCGCAATGAGGGGAGAGTGTGTCAAGACACGCATACGGTGAGCTAAAACCCAATCCCAAACCTTTTCGCCGTAGGCCTGCGCTTCTTCGTCCCGCCCTTCGGGCAATCCTTCGAGGACGACGAGGACAGGCTTGCCTTCCACTATAATCTCATCAATATAGTTGCCTTTGACATAGCGTAAATTCATGATTATAAACCTCCGCCGAAGAATTTTTTATTTCTCTCTTCCGCCTTAGCCATCTTTATCTTACTCTATGAACTTTTCCTTTGTCAATGAGAGTATTTCTTATTACTCATTATCAAATAGCAATTACTGCATCAAAACGATTCCCATCAATTATTTATTTTCTACCGTACTGCTCGGACAGAGATCATTTTGAAAACATTCGGCACACAAGGGCTTACGAGCCTTGCAAATACGCCGTCCGTGCCAAATAAGCCAATGATGAGCGCGGCTCCACCATTTCACGGGAATGACCGCCTGAAGTCCTTTTTCCACTGCTTCCGGCGTCGTCCCTACAGCCAACTGCAAGCGATTGGAGACACGAAAGACGTGCGTGTCCACGGCAATGGCCGGTGTATCAAAAAGAACGCTGACCAGAACGTTTGCCGTCTTACGGCCTACGCCGGGAAGCTTGACAAGTTCATCAAAAGTCCGCGGCACTTCACCCTTATAATTTTCACACAAGACGGCACACGTGGCCATAAGGTTTTTCGCCTTGCTGTGATAAAGACCGCATGTGCGAATTTTCTCTTCCAATCCCTGTAGGCCCAATTGCAACATCTTTTCGGGACTGTTATATTCCGGAAAAAGGCCGGCCGTGACGATGTTGACCCGTTCGTCCGTGCACTGCGCCGACAAGACGACGGCCACGAGAAGCTCGAAATCGGACGCATAATGAAGCGCCGGCTTCAGAATACCGTATGTATCCTGAAAACGCTGCAGTATTGCCGCCTTTTTTTTCTTTGTCATGACCATCTTATTCTCCCTCTTTCTCCGGCAGCAGTTCATTGAGGCTGCCCGTCTCATAACCGCCCAGGTCGAGGGCGACGAAGGCAAAGCCGCAATCCCGAACGGCCTTCACAATTTTTTCCCGATGGGCAAGAACGGCGGCGAACTCTTCTGCAGCCACTTCAATACGGGCCGTGTCGCCGTGCCAACGGACACGCAGTGAACCTTTAACATAGGGTGCCAATACCCGTTCGGCCTTGTCTATCTGCGCGAGCCGTTCCGGCAAGAGGGCTATGCCGTAAGGAATGCGGCTGGCCAGGCAGGCGGCACTCTGTTTATTCCACGTGGGCAAGCCGAAATGGGCTGACAGAGCACGAATATCCGCCTTACGAAGCCCCGCCTCGATCATGGGACTGCGCACGGCAGCGGACAATTCCACCAAAGCGCGCATACCCGGCCGGTAGTCGTCGAAGTCGTCCAAGTTACCGCCGTCCGCAACCCAAGCATAGCCATGTTCTTGCGCATACGCAACGAGCTCCAGAAAACGGATTTTTTTGCAAATATAGCACCTGTCGGGCCCGTTTTTCACAAATTCCCCGTCATTAAATTCGGACGACGGCACGGCGACGTGATGAATGCCGATGCGTGCCGACAAATCATTAACTGCCAGCTCTTCTCCGGCCGGCAGTGTCGGCGACACGGCCGTCACGGCAAGGGCCTTACTCCCCAAAACCGCCCGGGCCGCAAAAGCGAGGAAAGTACTGTCCACGCCGCCGGAAAAAGCGACGGCGACAGACTCCATTTCTTTTAAAATATCACAAAGTTTATCGTATTTTTGGCGCAATTCCGCCGTCAACATAAAGTCAGCTTCTTTCTTACTGTCTGTTTTTATAGATCGACTCAATGAGCCGTTCTTCGTAGTCCGCCCGCTCTTCATAATCCTTGACGGCAGCCAGCATGGCGTAAACATAAGCCGCGTCCGTTACAGACCGGAGATTCACGCGAACGCTGTAAAAAGCGGAACGCATAGCGGCACGGGCATTCATAGCGGCAATAACGCCGTCCGTAATGGCCCAGACATTACCGTCGGACACGACGGCGCGGGCCATGGCAAAGAGAGGAAAGACAGCCTTGCCCAGTTCGAGGGGCACTTCGGCGGCGCGGCGAAAGGCGATCTGCACGATCTCCTGCCGGTCCGTTTTTTCCTTAGGCAGGCGCAAGGCCGTCATGAGGTCCGAAAAGGCCTCGGCGTCGGCGTCAACGGCATCCAGATAAATCCGCCGCAGTTCCGGGATCTGCGCTTTAATCGTCGCCATTTGAGGCCGCACGTCTTCATAGCCCTTTTTGTCGATCGTCAGATTGACGACCATTTCAATAAGTGCCGCAGCGGATGCCGCCGTCATGGCGGCAATACTGCCGCCGCCGGGAGCGGGCGCCGCCGAAGCGGCTGCTTCGAGAAACTCGCCGAGAGACAACTCTTCCCATGACGCCATATTAGAAGAGTCCCGTAATCGTTCCGTTTTCATCTATATCCATCCTGTTCGCAGCCGGTACTTTCGGTAAGCCCGGCATGGTCATAATATTTCCCGTTTCACAGACGATAAAGCCCGCTCCCGTGCAAACGCGCACATCCCGTACAGTTATCGTAAAACCCTGAGGCGCACCGAGAAGTTCCGCATTGTCCGACAGAGAATACTGCGTTTTGGCGACGCAGACGGGCATTTTATCAAGGCCCAGAGCTTCCAGTTCCCGTACCTGCTTTGCCGCCTTGGGCTCAAAGATGATGCCCTTGCCACCGTAAATTTCCGTGACGATTTTCTTGAGCTTTGCCGCAATAGATTCATCCAATTCGTATAAAGGTTTATACGGTGTCTTTTCACCGCCCATGAGGCGCAAAGCGAGGTTTGCCATTTCCGTACCGCCGGCGCCGCCTTCGGCCCAGCAGTCGTTTAAAGCCACGTCAACGCCGTAACCTTCACACAGCTCACGAAGGCAGGCAAGTTCGCCGTCCGTATCCGTAAGGAAACGGTTTATAGCTACGAAGACGGGCACGTCGAACTTGCGCATGTTCTCGATATGCTTCGCCAGGTTGGCAAAGCCCGCCTTGAGAGCATCTATATTTTCCGTCTGTAAATCCGCCTTCTTTACGCCGCCGTGCATCTTGAGGGCACGAACGGTGGCGACAATGACGACGACGTCCGGTTTGAGGCCGGCAAAACGGCACTTAATATTCATGAATTTTTCAGCACCCAAGTCGGCACCGAAGCCCGCTTCCGTGACGGCAATGTCGCCAAGCTTGAGAGCCAATTTTGTGGCGATGACGGAATTGCAGCCGTGAGCTATATTGGCAAAGGGGCCGCCGTGAACAAGGGCCGCCGTATTTTCCGTCGTCTGCACCAAATTCGGCTTAACGGCATCTTTCATGAGAACGGCCATGGCTCCGGCAACGCCGAGCCGTCCCGCCGTAACGGGCTTTCCGTCCAAGTCGTAAGCCACCGTAACGGCGGCCATACGGCGCTTTAAGTCGGGCAAATCGCCGGCAAGACAGAGAATGGCCATGATTTCCGAGGCGACGGTGATCATGAAGTGATCTTCCCGCGGAAAGCCGCAGACCTTGCCGCCCAGACCGACGGTCACGTTGCGCAGGGCCCGGTCGTTCATATCCATGACGCGCTTCCAAATGACGCGGCGCACGTCTATGCGCAGGGCATTCCCCTGGTGTACATGGTTGTCCACAGCCGCAGCGAGGAGATTGTTTGCCGCCGTAACGGCATGCATGTCGCCTGTGAAATGAAGGTTAATATCTTCCATAGGCAGCACCTGTGAGTAACCGCCGCCGGCGGCACCGCCTTTAATACCGAATACGGGGCCCAGGGAAGGCTCGCGCATGGCGACGATCGCTTTATACCCCATGCGGTTGAAGGCCTGGGCAAGACCGATGGTGGTCATGGACTTCCCTTCACCTGCAGGCGTCGGATTGATGGCCGTGACGAGAATCAGTTTGCCGTCTGCACGGCTCTGCACCCTTTTTATGGCCTCGAAGGATATTTTCGCCTTGTACTTACCGTATACTTCGAGGTCATCTTCCGTAAGACCTATTTGCGCCGCAATGTCCGTAATCTTCTTCAACCGTGTATGCTGCGCAATTTCGATGTCGCTTAATACATGAGTCATAAGGCATCTTCTCTCCCATTCAGTACGAGGACGGGAAGGCATAAAAAACACCGACCCTATCCGGAATCGTTGCCCAGACGGTCGGCGCCAAAACTGATTATGCTCCCCCGTGGTTCTTCCACTTCCGTCAGTTACATAACCTGCATTGTATTATACCGTTCCCTCGTCGGCCTTGTCAATCAACGGGGACTTCCGGTCGGTTCTACATATAAACGGGGAAAAGCCGTGCGGCCCTTCCCCGTTTTCCGCTTTCTATAAATTTGTCCTTTACATAACTGCCTATTTACGCACTTCGCCTTTGAGAGCTTCCAATTCCTGACGGAGCTGATTGATAAGAGCATCCTGTGCGTCGTCGCGCGCCTTGAGCGCGTTGTTTTCAGCGATCAGGTCCTGCACCTGTGCCATGAGGCGCAAACGGGCGGTACCGCCGTTTGCACTGGAGCCGAGTTTGAGGGAAACGCCGGCATTTACCATACCGCTGCCGTTGCCCATGGAGGCGCCCAAGCTGATCATGGTCACTTCATTGGGGCGGTAGAAAGCACCGAGGGCTACGGCGTTGGCATCACGGTAATTGCCCATACCTGCGGCAAAATCCCACTTGTAAGCCGGATCGTAGTCGAGGGGATGGAGAGCGGCCAAGGCGGCAGCACCGGCACCGACTTTGTTAATCTTGTTGTCCAATTGATTGACACGGCCCGTTACGCCGTCAATCCGCGTATTTAAACTGCCGATCTGCGCATCAACGCTGCTTGCGTGTGTATTCAAGGCGGCAACACGTGTATCAAGGGTTCCTACACGGCCGTCAAGAACGCCGACTGTTCCGCCCAAAGCATCTACCTTATTATCTACCGCAGTTACTCTATTATCTACTATATTTACCTTATTATCCACTGCCGTTACCTTGCCGTCCAATGCAGTTACCTTACCGGCCACTCCGTCCACTTTACTGTCTACCGTTTTCAGCTGTTTTTCCGTTGCCGCACGGCCGGTCATACCGAAGTCGGCCGAATCGACGGCAATATCTTTCAGGCCCGTAATGGTGGCTCCGCCCGCCTTACCGTCAATGACAACGTCGCCGGCAGTGATTTTGTTGCCGTGAATGGTCGTTTCCGTTGCAGCCTCTACGCCGTGAGCACCGCTGCGAAATACGGTTGCGTCCTTTTGTACTTTTACATAGTTGAATTCAGCTCCCGAATTTCCGCTGTCGACAGACATTTTCACGCCGTTTGTTTTGTCGACTGAAACAGCTGTATCACCGACATTGCCGGTCAAGCCGTCTTTATCAAATTTCAAGCTGCTGTTCGTATCGGGAGTTACTTTTAAAATTTCCGTTTGTACTGTGCCGCCGTCTATGTCAGTATAATGCTCGGTAGCGTATTTGGAATTGCTGACACGAATACCGCCGTCCGTAACGGTAGTCGTTTTTCCGCTACTACCCATTATATCTGTCCCGCTTACGACCAAACCGTTCTTGTCAAAGTCCATATTCCGTGATGTCTCAAACGTACCGCCTTGCCCTGTAACGGAAAGACCGTTGCCGGTTACATCGGCAGCCCCTATAGTCGATACGGCACTGAACCCGGCCGCACAAGTGCAGACCGTCAAGGCTGCAAGCACTATTTTTGAATATTTCTTCACTTGTTGTTCCTCCTAATTAATAATGATTAACGCGCAACGCTATTACTATAATATAAATTCTTATTTGTGTCAATATTGAAATATTTGATATTTTTAAAATATTCTTTTCTGTGACGGCTTTGTTCTGCCAAAGGTGACATACAAAGGCGTTCTATTGCCGTTTACCCTTGTTTTAACAATAAAAAAAGGTGAGGCCGAATGTCTCTTTTCGGTCACACCTTTTTGGGAGTTATAAAAAAACCTTATTTTTTTACCAATTCTTCTTCTACTTGTATATGCAGTTCATGCAACTGTTTGAGCGCAACCGGTGACGGCGCTTCGCTCATGGGGTCGATGGCGTTTTGCGTCTTCGGGAAGGCGATGACATCGCGAATGGACTTGCGTTTGAGCATGAGCATGATCATGCGGTCCAGGCCGAATGCCAGTCCGCCGTGAGGCGGTGCGCCGTATTCAAAGGCTCTGAGCAGGAAGCCGAATTTCTGTTCCGCTTCTTCCGCCGTAAGGCCGATGGCCTTAAAGACGCGCTGCTGAATGTCAGGACGGTAAATTCGCAGAGAACCGCCGCCCAGTTCGACGCCGTTCAGAACGAGGTCATAGGCTTTTGCATAAACGCTGCCCGGATCCGATTCGAGTTTATCCAGATCTTCGTCGTGCAGTGCCGTAAAAGGATGATGCATAGCCGTAAAGCGCTTTTCTTCTTCACTGTATTCAAACATGGGAAAATCGACGACCCACGTAAACGCGAATGCGTCGGCATCAATAATGTTCGTACGGCGGGCCATTTCCTTGCGCAGCTCGCCGAGAGATGCAGCCACTATGGCCGGTTTGTCGGCGATCATGAGAACGAGGTCGCCCGTTTCGCTGCCGCACTCTTTGCCGACAGCCTCAAGCGTTTCTTCACCGAGGAATTTCTTTACCTGTGATTTCAGGCCGTCCGGCGTGAAGCAAATCCAGGCCAGCCCCTTTGCACCGTACGCAGAAACATATTCGACGAGGTCATCCAACTCGCGGCGAGGAATGTGGGAGTAACCTTTGACGTTAATGGCCTTAACCTGTCCGCCCGCTTCGACAACGCTGCGGAAAACCTTAAATTCCGTGTCTTTCACAAGGTCCGTAATATCATGGAACTTCATGTCGAAACGTAAATCCGGTTTATCGGAGCCGTAGTTTTCCATGGCATAATCCCAGGTCATGCGCCGGATGGGGCCGCCAATATCGTAGCCGAGAGCCTCTTTAAACACGTAGCCGATCATTTCTTCCGTCAAGGTCAGAATGTCTTCCTGATCCATAAAGGACATTTCCATATCGAGCTGTGTAAATTCGGGCTGCCTGTCGGCACGTAAGTCTTCGTCGCGGAAACAGCGGGCAATCTGGTAATACCGGTCCATGCCGGAGATCATGAGCAGCTGTTTAAAAATCTGCGGCGATTGAGGCAAAGCATAAAACTTGCCTTCGTTGACGCGGCTCGGCACGAGGTAGTCGCGCGCCCCTTCGGGTGTACTCTTGCAGAGCTCGGGCGTTTCAATGTCGATGAAGCCGCGGCTGTTCAAAAATTCGCGCATGGCATGTTTTACCTTGTGCCGCATAATGAGATTGTTCTGCATTTCCGGGCGGCGCAAATCGAGATACCTGTACTTGAGACGAATTTTTTCATCTACGTCTATATTGTCTTCAATGTAGAAGGGCGGTGTCTTGGACGTGTTCAAAATACGCAGTTCTTCACAACGGATTTCGATTTTACCGGTCTTCATCTTTTCGTTAATCGTCGCTTCATCGCGCAGACGGACGATGCCGCGCACGGCGAGGACGTATTCATTGCGCACTTCTTCGGCCTTCTTAAAGGCCGTTTCTGCATAGTCCGGCGAAGCCACTACCTGAACAATGCCCGTACGGTCACGCAAGTCGATAAAAATAAGGCCGCCGTGGTCGCGGCGCCGCTCCACCCAGCCGCACAAGACGACTTCCTTATCCGTATCGCCCTCCGTCACTGCGGCGCAGTATTGAGAACGGCCTAACCCTATCATTGTATCCATTCCGATCATCCCTTCTTATGTCTTTCTATATATGAGACCAGAGCGGTAAACGGCACCGCTTCCTGTTCTTTCGTTTCCATATTGCGCACCTGAGCACACTGCGCCGCCAGTTCTTCGTCACCGATGATGACGGCAAAGACGGCAGCCAGCTTGTCGGCAGTTTTCATCTGCCCTTTCATGCTCCGGCCCATCATGTCGATTTCCGCGTATATACCCTTACCGCGCAGTGACTGTTGCAGCGTAAAGGCTTTCTCTTTGGCCGCGTCGCCCAAGGCGACAATAAAGACGGGACGTTCTTTCAGTACAGGCGGTAAAAGGCCCTGTTCCCGCAAAGTCAAAAGGAGTCGCTCCATGCCGACGGCAAAACCGATACCGGGCGTCGACGGCCCGCCCACTTCTTCAATAAGGCCGTCATAGCGTCCGCCGCCGCAGATCGTGCTCTGAGCGCCCAAAGGGGCGTACATGATTTCAAAGGCCGTCTTCGTATAGTAGTCGAGGCCGCGCACGAGGCGCGGATCGAGCTCAAACTCAATACCTGCGGCAGTCAAATAGGACTGCACCTTGTGGAAATGGTCTTTACATTCCTCGCAGAGGCAGTCCGTAATGAGCGGTACCCCGGCAGTTATCATGCGCTCACCGTCTTCTTTGCAGTCGAGGACGCGAAGCGGATTTTTGTCGAGACGCGCACGGCAGTCTTCACAAAGGGAATCGTGCTTATCCGCAAAGAAGTCGAGCAGCTTTTGCCGATATACGGGGCGGCACGCGGGACAGCCGACGGAGTTTAAGTGCAGAACCAAATCGGTCAGTCCGAGCTCCCGGAAGAGCTGAAAAGCCATGGCAATGATTTCCGCATCTACTGCCGGATCCCGGGATCCGATTTCTTCGACACCAAACTGATTGAATTGACGGTACCGTCCGGCTTGAGGCCGGTCGTGACGGAACATGGGACCCATATAGTAAAATTTGTGCACCTTCCGCTCCGCATAGAGTTTGTGCTCCAAAAAAGCGCGCACGACGGAAGCCGTATTTTCCGGGCGCAGTGTCATACTGCGCCCGCCTCTGTCCGCAAATGTATACATTTCTTTCGAGACGACGTCCGTCGTCTCGCCGATGCCGCGCTGAAACAGTTCCGTACTCTCAAATATAGGCGTACGCACTTCGCCGAAACCGTAGAGAACACAAATTTCTCTGATTTTTTTCTCCAGGTTTTGCCAATCTCCCGATCGGTCCGGCAGAATGTCCTGCGTTCCCCGCGGTGCCGTAATTGACATTATTCATCCACTCCTTCGTATATAGAAGCACATAAGCTGCGGCGCCGCACCAATCGTTCGGGCAGGGCCGCCACGTATTGCCCTATATCTTTAGGCATATACAGTTTCTTCATTTCTCTTCCTGCGACAATAAATTTCGTCGCGCTTCCCGGACCGATGCCGAGGACGGTCTGCCGTTCTTCCATCATCTCTATGTTGTAGGCACAAATCTTCCCCGGTAAAGCGTAGCCTATATTAGCAAAGGATGCCGCCATATAGGTCTGTCTGTAAAGATAATAAGGGACATATTCTTTTTCAGCCAAGCGGCGCCGCACCTCGTTCAGCATGGCTTCTACAAGATGTGCCGCCGGTATTTCGTCGCGCAAAGAATGGCGAAATAAAGGAGCACCTTTTTTTAAGGCCAACGTATGGATTGTAACATTTTCGGGGCACAGTTGGCAAACGGCATCCATATTTTCTGCCATGTCCGCTTCCGTCTGTCCGGGCAAACCGGCAATGAAATCCATATTGATAACGTCATAATCCAAGGCACGGCAAGTATCGAACATGGTGTAAATGTCTTTTACACCGTGGCGACGCGAAAGTTTTTCCAAGATATGCCGCTGCATGGTCTGCGGGTTAATGCTGACGCGAGTGACACCGGCCTGCCGCAGCAGGGTGAGCTTTTCGGCCGTCGCCGTGTCGGGCCTGCCCGCTTCAACGGTCCACTCGGCGCCGCCTGCCGCAAAAGGCCTGACGGCATCTATTATCCGTGCAAGCAGGGCCGCAGGCAGAGCCGTCGGCGTGCCGCCGCCGACATAAACAGACGTTATCCGCAAGCCTATGTCCCGGCAAAGAACATAGGCATCGCGCGCGTCGGCAACAACGGCACGGACAAAATCCTGCAAATTCCCTTTCCTTTCATTGCCGATGAGGCGGGACGGAAAGGAACAGTACAGGCAATGACTGGCACAGTAAGGAATGCCCACATAAAGAGCCGCACCTTTGCCCTGTCCTATTACATACGGGCGCTGCCGGGCGGCGACGTCCGCAAGGAGATTCGCCAAGTCCTCCGCCACACCGTAGCGGTCATGCAAGTAACCGGGCGTCGCTTCAGGCCTCAGCCCGTTATCCCAAAGGCGGTGAACGAGCTTTGTCGGCCGCACTCCCGTAAGGACACCCCATTGAGACGGCATGATATCGAAGGCCTTGCCGTACATGACGAGGAGCAGCTCCTTGAGCCGGCCCTTATGGGCAAACCGCTCCGGACCGAAGGACCGCTCCGCCCCGGCATCTCGCATGAAGCGGCACATAAGAGCCGGGCCGTCCGCATTTATACGGACGCAGACGTCTGCCGCCTCGGTATCTGCGGCGCGGCTATAGCCCAAGCAGGCCAGTATCTGGCCGACAAAGGCACGGTACTCGTCCGGACCGGCGTAAGTGTAGACACGCCGTCTATCAGGCACGGGCAGTATCTTGCGGCAGTCCGCCGTCAAGACCGGCAGCCTTGCGCTTCGCTTCGCATGCTTCACAGTAGCCGTACACTTTCAGCTGATGGTCTACCGTATGAAAATGGAGGCGTTTTTCCAAAATCGTTTCCAGCGTTTCCAGAAGGTCGTCCTTGCATTCCCATACTTTACCGCAATCGAGGCAAATCAGGTGATGATGAAAGTGACCGTCTTCTTCGCAATCGTTCAATTCATAACGGCTGCAGCCGTCGTCAAAATCGAGCTTCTTCAAGAGATTCATTTGCGTGAACAAGTCAAGCGTTCTGTATACGGTAGCCAGACCGATATCGGGAGCGGCGACTTTGACGAGCTCGAATACGTCTTCGGCGCTTAAATGACGAGCCGTACTTTCTACAAAAGCACGGAGCACGACTTGACGCTGTGACGTCATTTTGTACTTCTTGTCTTTAATTTTTTCTTTCATGCGCTTCATCATCAGTTCCAATACATCTTCTTTAGTCTTTTCCATTTTCTTTTAACATCCTTTCTCTATAGGCGCTGAAAAACCATAAATGCCTACATGTAACTTGGAGGACCGCAACTAAAGGTACGGTCAATATCATACCGGCCACACCGAGTAAGGTACCGCCGATTAATAACGCAATTACAATGACGACAGGGTGAATACTGATGACCTTGCCCATGACCTGCGGCATAATAAAGTGACCGTCCAGCTGCTGTATGACCACATAGAAAACGAGGACTTTCAAGGCCAGGGCGGTACTCACCGCAGCACCCAGAAGAATAGCCGGCACGGCGCCGACAATGGGGCCGATGATAGGAATCCATTCGGTCACGGCCGCGATTAAGGCGATGACCAGGGGGTAGGGTACGTTCATGAGCCACATGCCGAGGAAGGTCAGCGTCGCAATGATGCAGCTCATGAGGAGCTGGCCGCGGATGTAGCGGCTCAGGACATGGTGCACTTCCCTAAAATATGTATATAAGTGATTGCGATAATTTTCGGGATATAAGTCGATGAAGGACGTGAGCATCTTAGAGCCGTCCTTCATAAAATAGAAGGTTATGAAGGGAACGACGAAAAACTCGACGACCGTACCGGCAATGGCAAAGACCGACTTGACGAGGTTCGTCACGCCGTCAATACCGTAGTTGCTGATTTTGACGAAAGTCTCGTTAATAATCGCCTTGACCTGATCGGGTATGTAAAAAGGCGTCTGGTCACTTTCGAGAAGGATGACGAGGTCGTATGTCCGCTCGACGATGGTACCGAAGTTATTGGCCAATAAATTCAGCTGGCCGATAAGCGGCTTAACGATGCTGTTCGTCATAATGACGAGGACGCCGATGAGGACGACGAAGGACAAGAGAATGGATATGTCCTTGGGTACGCGCCGGTGCAGGCAATACTCCAACCCCCTTTGTATACCGTCCCGCAAGGGTGCCAGAATAAAGGTGATGATCAGGGAAATGATAACGGGCCAGTAAACCGCCTGAACGGCAAAAAAGAGGCATACCGCCAACGCCGAAAGGACGACACGCAACCAAAATTCTATTTTCTTATTGGCCGCCACGGTTACCACCCTCCATCAAGGAACGGGTTGTTCATCCGTTCCTTACCGATTTGCGTTGCCGGCCCGTGACCGGGCAGGACGATCGTGTCGTCCGGCAAAGGCAGGAGCTTCGCCTTAATGCTGTTAATGAGTGTCTGCATATTGCCGCCGTAAAAATCCGTCCTGCCGACGGAGTACTGAAAGAGCGTATCTCCCGAAAAAACAAGGCCTTCGCCGTAAAGGGAAACGCCGCCCGGCGTGTGTCCCGGCGTTTCGAGAACTGTAAAGGTCAGCGTGCCGAGAGTAATTTTATCGCCTTCGGCAACGATATGTTCCGGTGAATCGCAAACGATTTCCTTACCTAAAAAAGCGGATAAATTGTAGCGCGAATTGGAGATAAAATCCACGTCGCCCTTGCCGATGTAGACGGGCACTTTTTTATAATTCCGCACTTCCTGCAAGGCGCCGATGTGGTCCGCATGGCCATGTGTCAAGAAAACAAAGCGCAGTGTAACGCCCAGGTCGGTGAGCGTCTTGTCGATTTGCTTATAATCCCACGCCGGGTCAATAACCATGGCATCCATGGTGGCATCATCGTAGACAATGTAGCAGTTTGTCATTAAATCGCCCAAAACGAGGGTTTTATATTGCACAGCCATCAGGTAACCTCCTAAAATACTTTCTTACTGTCCAATAAAATAGTAACAGGGCCGTGGTTGTCCAAGGAAACGACCATTTCCGTGCGAAATACGCCCGTACCGACGCAGATGCCCCGAGCCCTGACAGCGGCAACGAAGTCGTCGTAGAGGCGCGCCGCCATTTCCGGCGGTGCCGCCCCCGTAAAGCCCGGCCGTCTGCCCCGGCGGGCATCGCCGTAGAGTGTGAACTGGGAAACGACGAGCATATCGCCGCCCATGTCGAGCAGGGAGCGATTCATCTTGCCCGCATCGTCTTCAAAGATGCGCAAGTTCATGATTTTTTCGGCCATATAGACGACATCGTCTTTCGTGTCATCCGAGCCGACACCAAGAAGAACCGTCAGGCCGTGACCGGCACGGCCGCATTCATGCCCTTCGGACGTAACTGCCGAACGCAAAGTCCGTTGTACAACTGCCCGCATTATGTCTGTCCTCCCGTATATCGCTGCACCTTATAAACGTCTTTTAGGCGGCGTAATTTCGTAGCAATAAATTCAAATTGAGCCAGATCTTTTATGCTGATACCCATGTGAATAGTGACGTTCTTGTTTTCATTAACCTTTGCGTTAACGGACAGAATGGAAATTTTCATTTCCGCCAGGACTGCCATGATTTCCGCCATAATGCCCGTCCGATCATAGGCGACGATTTCCATATTCACTTCAAAAGCATCATTGCTCACATAATCCCATTCGACGTCAATGAGGCGTTCCATATCTTCACCGTCAAGCTTGATATTGGGACAATCGGCACGATGAACGGAAACACCGCGGCCACGCGTAATAAAGCCTACAATGGGATCACCCGGAACGGGACTGCAGCATTTGGCGAGGCGCACGAGAATTCCCGGCTCGCCTTTGACGAGAATACCCGAGTTGTTGCGGCTCGTGCCGCTTTTGCGGGCGCGCAGTTTTTCAACAAATTTCAGCTCGTTTGCAGGCTCGTCTTTGTGTTCTTGATGGCGCTGCAGTTCGAGGAGCTTGATGAGGACCGTGTTGACCGCAAAGCCGCCGTACCCGACAGCGGCGAGGAGATCGTCTTCGGAACCGGCGTTCATCTGCTTGGCCACCTTGGCGATACGTCCGGAGCGGCTCACTTCCTTCCAATCGTGACCGAGGCGCTTGCATTCCCGCTCAAGTGCTTCCAATCCTTTTTCGATATTCTCGCTTCTGTTTTCTTTTTTGAACCAACTGCGGATCTTCGAGCGGCTCTCGGAACTGCCTACAATTTTCAGCCAATCCAGGCTGGGCTTGCCTGTCTTGGACGTAATAATTTCAACAATATCGCCGTTCTTAAGCTCATAATCAAGAGGTACGATTTTACTGTTTACCTTGGCACCGACGCAGCGATGGCCCACGTCCGTATGAATGCGGTAAGCAAAGTCGATGGGAATAGCCCCCTGCGGCAGGTCGATAACGTCGCCGCGAGGTGTAAAAACGAAAACTTCATCCGAGAAAGCATCCAGTTTCAAGGCATTTACAAATTCCTGAGGGTTGCTCGTGTCCTGCCATTCGAGAAGGTTGCGGAGCCAGCCCATTTTTTCGTCAAACGATGATTTGGGAGCGTTCGCGTTTCCTTCCTTATAGCGCCAGTGGGCGGCAACGCCGTATTCGGCAATGTGGTGCATTTCCCACGTACGTATCTGTATTTCCACGGGCTGTCCGCGCGTGCCGATAACCGTCGTATGCAGAGATTGGTAGTTGTTGGACTTGGGCATGGCAATATAGTCCTTGAACCGGTAAGGCAGGGGCTTCCACAGGCTGTGCACGATGCCGAGAACGCCGTAACAGTCCTGAACGGTGTCGACAATAACGCGAATGGCATACAGATCGTAGACCTGGCTGAGATCGCGGTTATCTTTCTTCATTTTTTTGTAAATGCTGTAAAAATGTTTGGGCCTGCCGTTGATTTCAAAGGAAATGCCCGTTTCGGATAACGTTTTTTTCAAGACGTCAATAGCTTCGTTGACGATTTCTTCGCGCACCTTGCGCTTTTCCTTCATCTGATCTACGAGGTCGTAGTACTTGTCCGGCTCCATATAGCGGAAAGACAAATCTTCCAATTCCCATTTGATATTGAAAATACCGAGACGGTGCGCAAGTGGTGCGAATATTTCCAATGTTTCCCGGGAAATGCGTTTCTGCTTTTCGCCGTTCATGTACTTCAAGGTGCGCATGTTATGCAGTCTGTCGGCAAGCTTAATGACGACGACACGCACGTCCTTGGCCATGGCGAGAAACATCTTGCGCATACTGTCGACCTGCTGGTCTTCTTTCGTCCTGTAATCGAGGCGGTTCAATTTGGTGACGCCGTCGACCAGAAAGGCCACTTCTTTACCGAAAATTTCTTCTATATCTTCAAGCGTATAATCCGTATCCTCGACGACATCATGCAGCAGCGACGCCGTAACGGTCGTCGTGTCAATGCCCATATCCGCCAGAATTTGAGCAACCGCCAGGGGATGGAGGATATAGGGATCGCCGCTGACACGTTTTTGATCCTTATGTGCCTCGCCGGCCAGTTCATAGGCCTTGCGCACGCTTTCACAGTCCGCTTGGGGCCAATATTCTTTTATTGTTTTCACCAAATGCCCGAACGCTTCGCCCGGCTCCGTAAAGGTCATGGCAAATTCCTCCTATCTCCCGCCGCAGGCGACATACGTGGCCGAATCGCTCAGGGAAAGTTTCACCGCCTGTACAGGCATTTCATAATATATGTCATCTTCGGCGGTACGGCTTGTAAGGATTCCCAGTTCCCTGCAAACCTGCAGGGCCGCCAACAGAGTATGCCTTTCTTTTTGCGACAAAGCGCCGCAAAGATACTCCCGCACGTCATAAGCCGCTTTGGGCTTCCCTTCCATATACGCCCTGAGGGCCTTGTAGACGGCCACCATAAAATCTCTGTTCAGGCAAACGGGAGCTGCCGTCGTGAGGCGCGCATCCTTTAAGACGAGCCGGGCCGATTCGTTGCCGCGGAACGAATTGATATCGAGCTGAAAAGCCAGGTCAACTTCATCCCCGGGAAGAAATTCTTCTGTAAGTTCCGCCATGGACCAGCCGACAGCACTCACTTCGCTGCCGTCGGCAGCCTTTGCGGCCAGGCGCAGGTGAGTCTTGTCGCGGCCGATTTCTTTCAGTGAGTCCACCGTTGCACCGGTCAGAACGAAAACGGGGCGGCCGTTGCCCATGCCGTAGGGTTCTAGACGGCTTAATTCACGTATGCCGTCAAGTGTAATATCCGCACCTGTGAGAGCGGCATCGACGGCAAGGGTGGGCACGTAATCCTCAGGCGTAAGCGTTTGAGCGGCAAACTCCTTAAGGCGCTGCCGCAGGGCGTCAATATTCCCGGCGGCTACGGAAAAGCCTGCAGCCATGGCATGACCGCCATACTGAATGAGTAAATCGCTGCAATAAGACAGGGCCTCATACATGTGAAATCCTGCAATGCTGCGGCATGATCCCTTGCCGACGCCGTCGGCGACGGCAATGACGAGAGCCGGTTTATAATATTTTTCGACGAGACGAGACGCGGCAATACCGATAACACCGCTGTGCCAACCGTCGCCGGCGGCTACGAGGACATTGTCCCGCTCGTAACCGCCGGCCTTAATTTCGTCGATGGCCGCACGGGTTATACTCCTCTCTATATCCTGCCGTTCTCTGTTCAATTCATTTAAGTCGACTGCCGTCTCCCGCGCCTTCTCTCCGTCTTTTTCAAGAAGGAGAAAAACGCTTTTTTCGGCATGACTGATACGGCCGGCAGCATTCAGGCGCGGTGCCAGGGAAAAGGCAACGTTGCCGGCGTTGACATGATCAATGTCAATGGACGCGGCTTCCGCCAGGGCGCTTATACCCGCATTGTGACCGGCAGCCATACGTGCCAACCCGTGAGCCGTAAGAATACGGTTCTCCCCCATGAGCGGCACGAGATCAGCTATCGTGCCCAAGGCGACAAGCTCCGTATACTCCTGCAGGGATTCATGAAAACGGCGCCGCCACAAAACGCGGCAGAGTGCATAAGCCACACCGACACCGGCCAAATCCTTATACGGATAGGGGCAGCCGGGCTGTTTCGGATTGACGACGGCAAAAGCATCGGGAATCTTTTCCGGCGGCTCGTGGTGATCCGTAATGACAATACAGACCTTATCTTTAAATTCTTCTACCAAATCATACGATGAAATGCCGCAGTCTACAGTGATGATGAGATCCGTGCCGCGCTCGGCCAATTCCTCCAGAGCCTCCCGGTTCAAGCCGTACCCTTCAGATTGGCGTTCGGGAATATAAAAAGCCGGATCGCCGCCCATACGGACCAGAACCTCATAAACGAGAGACGTCGAGGTAATGCCGTCCACGTCATAGTCACCATAGACGACGATACTTTCCTTGCCGGCCAAAGCAGTCTCAATACGCTCTGCGGCCTTCTCCGCTCCTTTTAAGAGGAGCGCATCGGCCAGACTGTCCATATCGTCCCGGAGAAAATGAGCGCCCGCTTCCGCATCCGCAATGCCGCGGTTTATCATAACGGCGGCGAGGACGGGCGATATATTAAGCTGCCGAGAAAGGGTCTCTGCCCTTTCGATTGACGGCTCCTTAAAGAGCCAACGTTTCTTCATTATCCGTGGTTACCCTGCAAAATAAATAATTTCTATCAATTAGGCCTTTTCATTCTATCACATTTTCATTCTCAAATAAAGAGTTAATTTTGCGAATGGCCAAAATAAGCTATATCATTTATACACCCAAAGCTGTCAGAATTATGTTTTTATTATATATGGTCTCCAATGCAAAAATGCCCCTCCGTGCGGAGAGGCATTTCTGCAAATAATCTATGCGATTTTACTGAGCGAGCTGAGCTTCGAAGCCGCTTTCCAAACGGACATACGATTCACGCCGCGCTTTTGCATCGGCAACAGTCTTGTCGTAGAGAGACTGCGCCAATTCGGGGAATCCCTTTGCCAGGGATGCATACCGTACTTCGCCTTCAAGGAATTCCTGGAACTTCGTGTAATCCGGCATCTTGGAATCAAGCTTGAACGGATTCTTACCCTGTTCCTTGAGTTCCGGGTTATAACGGTAGAGGTCCCAGTAACCGCATGCAACGGCAAGCTTTTCTTCTTCCTGGCTCTTGCCCATGCCCTTGCGAATACCGTGGTTGATGCACGGGCAGTAGGCAATGACTACAGACGGGCCGTGGTAGGCTTCCGCTTCGGTCATGGCCTTCATGAGCTGATTCTTATCGGAACCCATAGCAACCTGTGCTACATATACATAGCCGTAGGAAATAGCCATCATGCCGAGGTCTTTCTTCTTCGTACGTTTACCGGATGCGGCGAACTGTGCGATTGCTGCCGTCGGCGTTGCCTTGGAGGACTGACCGCCCGTGTTGGAATATACTTCCGTATCAAGAATGAGGATGTTAATATCCTGATCCTGCGCGAGTACATGGTCTACGCCGCCGAAGCCGATATCATACGCCCAACCGTCACCGCCGAAGATCCAGTGCGAACGCTTAACGAGGTATTGCTTGTTTTCGAGGAACTCTTCAAGAACAGGCTTGCCTGCCGCTTCTTTTTCGAGGAGAGCCGTAACCTTGTCAGCCCGTTCGCGCGTGCCTTCACCTTCGTTTATATTGGCAAGCCAATCGCTGAGAGCTTCCTGCAATTCAGGCGATGCAACGGCCTTGGCCGCTTCCACCTTGAGCGCCAAGTCCTTACGGATCTTGTCGACGCCCGTGAACATACCGAAACCGTATTCAGCGGCATCTTCGAAGAGGCTGTTTGCCCAGGCCGGGCCGTGACCCTTTTCGTTCATCGTGTACGGAGCAACCGGAGCGGAACCGCCGTAAATGGAGGAGCAGCCTGTTGCGTTGGCAATCATCATGCGGTCGCCGAAGAGCTGCGTGGCAAGCTTAACATACGGCGTTTCACCGCAGCCCGCGCAGGCGCCGGAGAATTCAAAGAGAGGTGTTTCAAACTGAGAGCCGATAACGGTCTTCTTGTTCTGCGGATTCTGTTTGGGAGCCACCTTTTCGATACCGTAGTACCAGAGATCCATCTTCTCCCGTTCTTCGTCCGTATTCGGTACCATCGTGAGTGCCTTCGTCGGGCAAACGTTGGCACAACTGCCGCATTCGAGGCAGTCGAGCTGGTCAACTACAATAGTGTAGCCGTATTCTTTACCGGATTTGGCCTTAGGAGCCGTCTTGAAGCCTGCAGGAGCTGCAGCCCGTTCTGCTTCCGTAGTGAGGACGGGGCGAATCGTTGCATGCGGGCAGACGAAGGAGCACTGTACACAGCCGATACATTTTTCACTGTCCCACGAAGGAACATAGAGAGCCGGGCCGGCTTTTTCGAACTTAGCCGTACCTGACGGCATAGTGCCGTCTTCGCGGCCGGTGAAGTCCGATACCTTCAAATCGTCGCCGATTTGGCCGAGAACAGGTGCCGCCACCTTTTCGAAGTATTCCGTCGTCGGACGGCCTTCCGCAACTTCATCCACCGCGTCGGCCCACGATGCGGGATACTTGACTTCATGGAATTCACCTACGCCGGCATCAACGGCAGCCCAGTTCATATCGACAACCTTCTGCCCCTTCTTACCGTAACTCTTGACGATGGAGTCTTTCAAATATTTAACGGCGTCATCCAGGGGGATAACCTTGGCAAGCGCAAAAAATGCCGCCTGCATAACCATGTTGATACGCGTGCCGAGGCCGAGTTTCTGACCGATAGCGTCACCGTTCAAGGTGTAGAATTTAACATGATGCTTAGCGATGGCCCGCTTGATACGTGCCGGCAATTCGTAATCCAGTTCTTCATCGGACCAGGTACAGTTCAGCATAAACGTACCGCCGTCCTTAATGCCGCGGAGCAGGTCGAAGCGTCTTACGTAAGACTGTCTGTGACAGGCAATGTAATCTGCAGCGTCAATGAGATACGGCATGTCGATAGGCTGCGTGCCGAAACGCAAATGCGAAATCGTTACGCCGCCGGATTTCTTGGAATCATATGCAAAGTAAGCCTGCGCATACATGTCCGTGTGGTCACCGATGATCTTGATGGCCGACTTGTTGGCACCGACAGTACCGTCGGAACCGAAACCCCAGAACTTGCACGCCGTAAGGCCGGTCGTGTCGATAGGCATCTTATCCGCACGCGGCAGGGACAAATTGGTAACGTCGTCGACAATACCGAGAGTAAAGCCGTTCATAGGATGGGCTTTCTTGAGTTCGTCGAATACGGGCAGGATGTCTTCCGGCAAAACGTCCTTCGAGCCGAGACCTGCGCGGCCGCCGATGATGTCTGCATCAAGGCCGACTTCCTTGGCGAAGTTGACAACGTCGAGGTAGAGCGGTTCGCCCATAGCGCCCGGTTCTTTCGTACGGTCGATGACGGCAATTTTCTTAACCGACTTCGGCAATACGGCCTGCAAATGTTTTGCAGAGAAAGGACGATAAAGGTGAACATTAATGAGGCCGACTTTCTCGCCTTTGCCGTTCAAATATTTAACGGCCTGCTTTACAACGTCCGACAGGGAACCCATAGCCACGACGACGTATTCCGCATCGGCAGCACCGTAGTAGTTAAAAAGCTTGTAGTCACGGCCCGTGATTTCGGAAATCTTGGCCATGTAATCGGCTACGATATCAGGCATGGCGTCATAGTATTTATTGTTTGCCTCGCAGTGCTGGAAGTAAATATCCGGATTTTCGGCAGTGCCGCGGATTTCCGGCACATCCGGATTAAGAGCATGCTGACGGAATCTCTTAAGTGCATCCCAATCGAGGAGGTCACGGAACTTTTCAAACTCCATGACTTCAACTTTTTGAATTTCGTGAGACGTGCGGAATCCGTCGAAGAAGTTGATGAACGGCAAAGATCCCTTCAACGCTGCCAAGTGAGCGACACCGGCAATATCCATAACTTCCTGTACATTCGATTCCGCCAAAAGACAGCAGCCTGTAGCACGAGCGGACATAACGTCCTGATGGTCGCCGAAGATGCTGAGCGCATGGTTAGCCAAGGCACGAGCGGCTACATGGAAAACGCCGGGCAGCAATTCACCGGCAACCTTGTACATCGTCGGAATCATGAGAAGGAAGCCCTGAGACGCCGTATAGGTCGTCGTCAGCGCCCCTGCCTGGAGAGAACCGTGGTATGCACCTGCGGCGCCCGCTTCGGACTGCATTTCAACGACCTTGACGGTGTTACCGAACAAGTTCTTGAGACCAGCTGCGGACCAATCGTCGACGTGTTCCGCCATCGGTGAAGACGGAGTGATCGGGTAAATGGCGGCAACTTCGGTGAAGGCGTAGGACACCCAGCCGGCAGCCTCATTCCCATCCATGGTTTTGAATTTACTCATTACTGAAACACGCTCCTTTTGTTAATAACAACAATACATCAATAAAAATATATTGAACTTTGAAAGTTAAAAACAAGCTAGTCCAGTCCACTCATATATACACCATAGTTTACATATTTTATACATACACGTCTCGACCATACCTTTTGGGTATATAGCGCGAGAAGGTGCAGAAATCCGCCAAAAAAATATTGTCATCTAGGAATCCTTGTATTATACTTAAACAATAAAGTACTATACGGGCGTGATTCGGTATGACAACTCTCATGCGATTTCCGACCAGCACATGAACGGCTTTTCTAACTTTTTCACGTTCATTATATTCTTTGCAAATTTGAAATTCAATAGTCCGGGCATGCTGTTTTCACTATTAAAATGTGCAAATTTGTAAACGTATACCTATTCAGTGCACTATATTCCAGGAGGTATTGAGATGGATTTTCACCACTTAAAATATTTTACAGAAGTCGCCGATAAAAAATCATTCAGCAAGGCTGCCCGGACATTGCACATCTCTCAATCTGCCATCAGCCGTACCATTAAAGCCCTGGAAGAAGAACTGGGCGTCGTTCTCTTCATGCGCAACGCAAAGGCTGTAGAACTCACGGACGCAGGTGCCATCTTTCTGACACACGCGAAACGCGTGGTTTTTATGTTTGAACATTTGAAAACAGATTTTGAGAATGAATTTAAACTGGAACAGGGTACGGTTCTCATCGGTTTACCTCCTATTACGGGCGCACCCGTCTTTGCAAATTTATTAGGCGCATTCAAGCAGGAGTACCCTCAGATTGAATTGGATCTTTACGAACACGGTTCCAAAAAAGTCGGCCTCAGCGTTCAGGAAGGGCTGATCGACCTGGGCATTATTTGCACACAGCCGAAGGAAAAAGACTTTGATTCGTTCTTCCTGGATCAGGATCCGATGAATGTCATCATCCACCGGGACAACCCGCTCAGCAAGGAAGCGACGATTCCCCTGAAAAAGCTTGCCAATGAATCGCTCGTCCTCTACCGCGACGACTTCAACTTACACGACGAAATCATTACGAATTGTAAAAAAATCGGTTTTCAGCCGAAAATAGTATTTGAAACGAGCCAGCGTGATTTAATGATTCAGACGGTCGTCGCCAATTTGGGTATCGCCCTTTTGCCGAGCCGCCTCTGCCCGACTAAAGAAACGTCGCCGCGCGTATACGAATCCGTTATCGTCCGCCCTCTGGTAGAGCCGAAAATTCTCCATGTCCTCTACGTTATTTGGAAGCGGGGTCATTATCTGTCTCACGCAGCTCAGTTGTGGCTTGATTTCGTAAGGAGCAGAACACGTATTTCCTCTAATGTATAATATAAGTAAAAACCTGCAGACTCTGCGCAACTTCATAAAGGCCTTTCTCGAGGGTGAGGAAATTTCTCTTGTCCGCTTACGTCGGTTGGCCTTTGCCGCGGTTCTTCTCATCTGTATAGAAACGGCATATATTATTTTCCTGCAAATACAAATAGCCGCATTGACGGCAAGGGTCGAGACACAAGAAACGCGAATTGCACAAACCGAGCAGGATTACGACAAGCATAATCACCTGTTGTACAGTCTGAATGAAACCATTACGTCTATACAACGGCAATGGTCGGCATTAAATTTCAGAGTTCTCGAAAACTCATGGAAGCTGGACGAGGTGACATCGGCTATTCCGCCGCAGGATTCACGCTAAAGACGGTGTAAAAATTACAAAGCCCCGGAGCAATCCGCTCCGGGGTTTTTTTGTCTCTTCTCGACTTACTCTTCCTCGTCTTCTTCGGCCAGGAGTTGTTCATACTCTTTAAGGACGCCGTCAAATTCTTCATCTGTCGGCGCGAGAAAAACGAGTTCTCCGTCTTCCGTTTCAACACGGGCTATGATAGCTTCGCCATCTTCCATTTCTTCACCCGTTTCCGTGACCTGTATGAGAAATGCAAACCTCTTACCGTCAAATTCAATTTCTCCGTCTTCGAGATAGTATTCCTCCGTTCCGTCTTCGCCGGTAATCGTAATTATACTTACTTCTTCCAACATTTCTTCATCAGCCATGAGATCCTCCTTGGGCGTCTAAATAATTTTGTAATATAAACACGGCCGCAATGGTGTCGACCATAGCTTTGCGCTTTTCTCCGCGCACGCCGGCAGCCGTCAGTTGCCGCTGTGCCATAACCGTAGTCAACCGTTCATCGCGATAGACCATCTCCGTCTCGGGCAATTTTTTTTGCAAGGCTGCCACGAGTTCTTCAATACCGTCCATATTGATGCTTCTGTCACCGTTCATGTGAAGCGGTTTTCCCACGACGACACGGTGTACCTCTCGCTCTTTGCAGATGGCGGCCAGTTCGGCCACATCATCCTTCAAGGTCCTTCGCTTGACCGTCCTGACGGCCTGTGCCGTCAAGAGAAGGGCGTCGCTGCAGGCGACGCCGATTGTTTTGGAGCCCACGTCCAATCCCAGTACACGCATACTTATAAATCCCGCTGTTTTACATATGAACTGAGCAGTTCCTCCACCAATTCGTCCCGTTCGATTCGGCGAATATTGCCGCGCGCATTATTGTGGCTTGTAATATACGTGGGATCACCGGAAAGAAGATATCCGGCTATCTGGCTGATCGGATTGTATCCCTTTTCTTTCAATGCGTGGTATACATCTTCCAAAATCATGGAAGCCACGGTCTGATCGTCATCCCGCTTCTTGACGATCATGGTTTCGTCATTTACTGCCACTATACTCACACTCCCTTACTGCCCGTGCGGACATTTACGAGATTATTTCTTCAACTGCTTTCTTGCCTGCTGCCAAAGCAGCATCCAATTTTTGCGTCTCCTTACCGCCCGCCTGGGCCATATCAGGACGACCGCCGCCGCCGCCGCCTGCCGTTACGGCTGCGGCCTTGACGATCTTACCTGCATGAAAGCCTTTCTGTACGGTGTCCCTCGCCACTTTACAGACGAAATTCACTTTATCTCCCTGTACGGCACCCAAAAGGACGATGCCGGTGCCGAGTTTATTGAGAACCATATCAGCCATATCACGCAGGCCTTCCATGGATTCGGCCTGTACAGCTGCCGCCACGACGGGCACGCCGCCTGCGTCCGTTGCGGCCGCCAAGATTTTGTCGAGCGAAGAGGTCGCAAGTCTGCGCTGCAGTTGCTGCAGTTCCCGTTCACTCTCCTTAAATTCGACCAAAACCTGTTCGACTTTGGCAGGTATTTCCTCTTCCTTTGTCTTTAAGAGGGCTGCCGTCCGTGCTAAAAGGAGCGAGTCATGTACAGCCATTTCGTAAGCGGCCTGTCCCGTTACTGCTTCAATACGGCGAATCCCCGTACCCGTACCCGATTCGCCGACAATACGAAAGAATCCGATGACGGACGTGTTCGTCACGTGTGAGCCGCCGCAGAGCTCGCAGCTGAAGCCGGGAACCGTAACAACGCGAACCATATGGCCGTACTTTTCGCCGAAGAGGGCCATGGCACCCTTCTTTTTCGCTTCATCTATAGGCATCTCTTCAATTTCAAGAGAAATGTTCTTCCAAATCTGTGTATTCACTTCCCGTTCAACAGCGGCAATTTCATCAGCCGTAAGCGGCGAGAAGTGAGTAAAGTCAAAGCGCAGCCTGTCCGGGGCCACTAAAGAGCCGGCCTGATTGACGTGACTGCCCAGAACCTTGCGCAGGGCCGCCTGCAAAAGATGTGTTGCCGTATGGTTGCGGGCAATGGCGAGGTTGCGCACCTTGTCAACCGAAAAAGTGACGTCGTCACCCTTCTTGAGACTGCCTTTCGTGACGATAGCAATGACGTAACTGAGGCCGTTGGGAAGGCATTTCGTGTCGGTTACCTCGGCCGTACCGTTTGCGCTCATCACGAAGCCCGTATCACCCACTTGACCGCCGCCTTCGGCGTGGAAGGGTGTTTTGTCGAAAATAATCGTTACGGCTTCGTCTTTTTCCGCTTCATCCACGGCGACACCGTCGCTGCCGAGGATGACAATCTTCCCTGCCGCCGCGCTCTCGTCAATGACAACGTGAGACCGTTCAAGGCCCGTCGTATCGGGAACGGCAACGGTGGCGGATACTTTTGCCCGCGCCGTACGTGCCCGTTCCTGCTGGGCTTTCATCGCTTCGTCGAAGCCGGCCTGATCGAGTGCAAGGCCGTGCTCCCGGGCGATTTCCTCGGTCAGTTCCAAGGGGAAACCGAAGGTATCGTAAAGGCGGAAGACCTGCCTGCCTTCCAGGATCTTCTTGTCACCTACTGCGGCTATCATTTCATTTAAAAGCTCCAATCCCTGCGCCAGGGTTGCACCGAATTGAGCTTCTTCCGTGTCGATGACGGTCTTGATCAGTTCTTTGCGTTCCAGAAGCTCGGGATACGCTTCCTTGTACATGTCGACAACAACGTCGACAAGATCGGCGAGAAATGCTTTTTCTATGCCGAGGACGCGGCCGAAGCGGACGGCGCGGCGCAAAATACGGCGAAGCACGTAGCCCCGGCCTTCGTTACCGGGCAAAATACCGTCGCCGATCATCATGGTTACGGCGCGAATGTGGTCGCCAATGACCTTCATGGCGATCTTTTGCTGCGGATCCGCATAGTCACCGTGACATATATCGATTACTCTTTCCACGAGCGGGAAGAGCAAGTCCGTTTCAAAGTTCGAATCTTTTTGCTGAATAACCGAAGCCAATCGTTCTAATCCGGCTCCCGTATCGATATTCTTCTTTTCGAGCGGTTCGTATTTGCCTTCCTTCGTACGATCGAACTGCGTAAAGACGAGGTTCCAAATTTCCAAGTACCGATCACAGTCACAGCCGACCGTACAGGCAGGTTGCCCACATCCCCGTTCGGGACCGAGGTCGTAAAAGATTTCCGAGTCCGGACCGCAAGGCCCTTCACCGATTTCCCAAAAGTTGTCTTCCAGTTTAAATATCCGTTCGTCTGCAAGACCGATCATATTGTGCCACAGATCATAGGCTTCTTCGTCATCCGGATAAACGGTGACGTACAACTTGTCCGCATCAAGTTCCAAAACTTCCGTCAAAAACTCCCAAGCCCATGCGATGGCATCCTTTTTGAAATAATCACCGAAGGAAAAATTTCCGAGCATTTCGAAGAATGTATGATGCCGCGCCGTGCGGCCTACATTGTCCAGGTCGCCCGTGCGAATACACTTCTGGCTGGTCGTTACACGATACGAAGGAGGGACGAGTTTACCCGTAAAATAGGGCTTGAGCGGCGCCATACCGGCACCGATAAGCAAAAGGCTCGGATCGTCTTCCGGCACGAGAGAAAAACTGTGCAGCTTTAAATGTTTCTTGCTTTCAAAAAAATCCAGAAACGCCTTGCGAATTTCATTGCCCGTCATGTACTTCATAATCGTGGTAACACTCCTCATAGTTCGACTGCCATTCCCCGGAGTCGTTATTTTTTGTGCCCCGTACTCCCTCGGTACGGCACATGAACGCCATATTTATATATGGCAATTTCTATTTTTTAATCCGTTTGGCACCGACGTAGCGGGAACGCCAATATTCGCTGTTCAGGCTGTCCACGTGAATACCGCTGCTCGACGTGGCACTGATAAACTGGTTATTGCCGACATAAATCCCCGTATGCGATATGCCCGATTCGTAGGTCGTAAAAAAGACCAGATCGCCGGGAATGAGATCCCGCTTGGAGACGGCCGCTCCCAGACGGTACTGCTCGTCGGCCATGCGCGGCAAAGTAACGCCGCTGTGGGCGAAGACGTACTTGGTAAAACCCGAGCAGTCAAAACCGTTCGGCGTGTTGCCGCCGAATACATAGGGAACGCCAAGGTACTGATAAGCCTGCGAAACGACTTTATTGCCGAAGACGTTATGCTTGATATCGCCCTTACCGGCCTTGCCTTTGCCGTAATCCTGGATAGTGACAGCTTTTTTCTTGTTTTTTCCGCCGGAAACCGCCTTTTTCTCCGCTTTCGGCATAGCCTTTCCGGTCAAAAGTTTATAGGTCTTCGCATCAACGTTACCGCTGATATCAAGGCCCTTGTCGGCCTGAAAACGTCCGACGGCGCGGCTTGTCTCGCTGCCGTAGATGCCGTCGGCGGAAATTTTATAGCCCCGCTTTACAAGCTGCTTTTGAATCAACAGCACGTCCGCTCCCTGCGAGCCTACGGAATAGGCACCGACGGGTAAAACCGCAAGTACGGCAACGGCGCATGCAATAACGGTTTTAGAAATCGCTCTCCACATAAAAACTCCTCTCCGCCTCCGAGGTTAACTGACGGGTTAGGCTTGAAGGCAACCGGCCGCGGAGCGGCTTCACCCCAAAAACATGATTCCCCCGTACCTGTCAGACAGGATTCGGCACTACATCTTTACCATGGAGCATCGTCGTCACGATGATGTCCCAGTTCGGCCTTTATCCAATATAAGGGCCGACCCTTTACTTCTTCAAATATTCTGCCTATATATTCTCCGATAATACCGAGAAATGTAAGCTGCAGGCCGCCGACAAGGCAAACGACAATCATTGTCGTCGTCCAGCCCGGAGTAGTGCGGCCGGTCAAATCACAATACAGAACGTGAACAATCATGAGAATACTGAGGAGTCCGCTCAGTAAACCCGTATAAAAGGATATGCGCAAGGGTACCTTGGAATAGGCCATAATACCGTCCAAGGCAAAACTCAGCATCTTGTGCAGAGAAAACTTCGATTCCCCCGCATAACGCTTGGGCGCTACGAATTCGACGGTCGTCTGCCTGTAACCGATATCGGCGATAAGGCCGCGAATAAAGCGGTCATGTTCGCGAAAGAGCTTGAACGTCCTGAGGACGCGCTTGTCGAGAAGGCGAAAATCGGAGCCGCCCGGCCTGATATGGACAGGTGAGATGACGTTCAAAACAGTATAATACAATTTTGATGTAAGCCGTTTAAAAATCCCCGCATCGTCCGTCGCCAGCCGAACGGTCTGCACGACGTCATAGCCTTCGCGCCACCGCTGCAGAAGATCGGGAATCATTTCCGGCGGATGCTGCAGGTCACCGTCCATCGTAATAACGGCATCGCCTGCGGCGTGATCCATACCGCACGTAAGGGCCGACTGATGACCGAAGTTCCTCGCGAAAATGAGGGCGCGGACACGCTCGTCGCGCTGTGTCAACCTGCTGAGAACGAGGGGCGTGGCATCTCGCGATCCGTCATCGACAAAAATGATTTCATAATCATAGTCGAGATCCGCCATGGCCGCCGTCACTTCTTCATAAAACTTTTCAATATTCAAATGCTCGTTATACACGGGTGCAACGATGGAGACCGTCTTTTTCGCCTGATTTTTTAAAAAGGTCATTTTTAATTATACCATTCACATAAAATCACTGTCAAAATAAGGTGTATGCCCAATCGGCACGTCATATTGCGCCAAACGGTTTTATTATTATACCACTTTGCGTGAAAATACGCCAATTACGGGCAATCCGGCCAACCGGAGTCCCGTCATCCCTCATCCGATACAAAATTCACCGAACAGTTCCCACAGCAAGCGAAAAGAGAGAGCCTCGCGGTTCTCTCTTTTTTATCCTTCTTTATTTTTTTGCGCCCTTCAATGCCCCCGCCAAGTCGGCAATGAGATCATCCTTGTTTTCAATTCCGACAGCCAAGCGCAGGAGACCGTCATTGATACCGATTTGCGCGCGCAGTTGCGCAGGATACGATTCATGCGTCATAAAAGCGGGCTGACAAATGAGGCTTTCCACACCGCCCAGGCTTACGGCGAGATCGAAGAATTTGAGTCCTTTGACAAAGGCCGTTTCATCATAGCCGTCGGCAAGTTCAATGGAAATGACCGCACCGATGTCCTTGGCCTGCTTTGAGTGCACCGCTTTTTCTTCCCGTGAATGAGAGCCCGCATAATGAACGGTCTTCACTCCTTCATGACTTTCAAGGAAGTCAATAATGGCATGTGTATTATCCATTTGCCGATCCATGCGCACGCTCAGCGTCTTTATGCCGCGAATGAGAGAATACGTGTCAAAGGGGCTGAGCATAGCACCCAAAGTCTTCTGTATGAACTTAATCCGTTCGGCCACGGCATCATCATTTGTCGCTACCAGGCCGGCCAGGACGTCTGCATGGCCGCCGATGTACTTTGTCGCCGAATAGACGACAATATCCACACCGAAGTTCAGACATTTCTGGCAGTACGGCGTCATGAACGTATTGTCGGCAATTACCTTAATCCCCTTGGAATGAGCAAGTCTGACAACCCGTTCCAAGTCCGTTACGCGTAAGAGCGGATTGGACGGCGTTTCAATGAAAATAAACCTCACCTTGTCGTCCAAGTCGGCTTCCGTAAGGGCATTAAAATCATCAACCATTTCATAGGAAATCCCCTGGTTTTGAAAAATCCCGCTCACATAACGATACGTGCCGCCGTAAACATTATTGTTCAACAAAACCTTGTCACCCGTTTTGAGCAGATTGAAGACGGCCGTCGTCGCAGCCATGCCGGACGCGAAAGCATATGCATACTTACTGCCTTCTACCTGTGCGAAAAGCTTTTCAAAGGCCGCCCGCGTCGGGTTGCCGCCGCGCTGATACGCATATTCCTGGAAGTTACCCAGTTCGTCCTGAATATAAGTGGAAGCCAAATAAATAGGCGGAATAACCGCTTTATGGGGATTATCGTGACTTTCAATTCCTTTTACTACTAACGTGTCTATTTTCATTTTTCCGTCTCCTTTACTTTATGGTTATACTGCTGAGAAATTTCACAATACGCGGCTCTTCGCTCGTAAAGAAGCTTTCCGTCGCGCCGTCGTAAGCTATTTTCCCTTTTTCCAAAAACAGGATTCTGTCCGCTACGTTGCGGGCAAAGCTCATATTATGTGTAACGATGACCAGCGACTGGCCTTCAGCGGCAATTTCCGAGATGACCTTGAGCACTTCCATTTCCAGTTCCGGATCCAAGGCGCTTGTCGGCTCATCCATAAGCAGGAAAAGCGGCTTCATTGCCAGAGATCTGGCAATGGCCACGCGCTGCTGTTGACCGCCGGAAAGGCGGTTCGGAAAGGCATCGGCCTTCTCCGACATATTTACTTTCTTCAGCATTGTCAAGGCGTTTTCCTTCGCAGTTTCCTTAGGCACGCCCTGTACATGGACAGGCCCTTCCATCACATTTTCCAATACGGTCAGGTGCGGAAAAAGGTTAAAGCTTTGAAACACCATGCCCGTATGCAAACGAAAGGGCGCTTTTTGCCTGCCCGATATATGCTTGGAAAAATCAATGGTATCGCCCTGAACAGTTAATGTCCCCTTTTCGGGAATTTCCAACAGGTTAATACACCGCAAGAGCGTAGACTTGCCGGATCCCGATGAGCCGACAAGAACTGTCGTCTCTCCTTCACGAATGGTTAAATTCATATTTTCATAAACCGTATTGGTTCCGAATGTTTTGCTCACGTCTTTAAAAATAATGGCCATATTTTTCACCAATCCTTTTCTACACGTATCGCGATACCCGTGCTTCCAGCTTATCCTGCAACGCGGTCAGTACGGTGCAGACAACGAGGTATAAAAAGGCGGCAAAACAATACAACAGCAGCGGTTCATACGTACGGGCAGCTATGCGCTGACTGACCATGAACATGTCGACCATTGTAATGGACGCGGCCAGGGACGTATCCTTGACAAGACTGATAAAGGTATTGGACAACGGCGGCAAAGATATCCGAATTGCCTGCGGCGCAATAATACGCCGCAACAAGAGCGGATAAGACATGCCTATTGATTCGGCCGCCTCCCATTGGCCTTTCGGAATGGAGAGGACGGACGCACGCACCGCTTCGGATGCGTATGCGCCCGTATTAAGGGAAAAGGCGATAATAGCTGCGCTCCACGTGGAAAATTGAACGCCCAAGTTCGGCAGTCCGTAAAATACGATGAACAGCTGTACCAATAGCGGCGTACCGCGAAAAATCCAGACGTAAATGCGAAAGACAGTACTCAACACTTTCACGTTTGCAATACGAACCAAAGCCGTAATGACGGCAATAACGAGACCTGCGATAAAAGAAATAATCGTAAGAGGAACAGTAACTTCCAATCCGGCCAATATCATCGGGCCGGCGGCATTAAGTAAAATATCAAGATTCGATTCCATAAGCAACCTCTTTACTGCAATATTTTGTAAGGCTTCAACCCTTACGAGCCGTGTTTAGAAACTTTAACGATAAAAACGCCGCTTATAAAAATAAATGGCGTTTTTACTCACTTATTGAGATACGTCTTCACCGAAGTATTTCATGGAAATTTCTTTAAGTTTTCCTTCTTTTTTCAACTCTTCAAGTGCCTTGGAAATCCGTTCGGCCACTTCGGCGTCATCTTTTTTCAACATAGCTGCAGAATAGTGTTTTTCACCGTCTCTTGCGGCCATTTTAACCGGTGCGTCCGGCTTATTTTTGACATAATCCAAAAATGTAGCCGTATCATTAATCGTCGCATCAACTTGTCCGTTAATAACAAGCTCAACGGATTTGCTGAATCCGTTTAACAAGCCGGTTTACACGTTTCTCTTTTATTATGCACGGCTAAAAAAACTCTCTGTGCCTGCATAATCGCAAACACAGAGAGTTTTTTCCCGTATTAAACTATATAAGCCCTCTTTCGCAGAGACTGACGTAAATGCCGTCGCCGATGATGATATGGTCGAGGACGGGTATTTCCATAATGCGCCCGGCCTCGGCGATGTAGCGGGTTACGGCAATATCGTCGCGCGACGGCTCCGGATCACCTGACGGATGATTGTGCGCCAGAACGATGGCCGCCGCATTATATTGCAGAGCGTAGCGAAAGACTTCGCGTGCCTTGGCAAGACTGGCATTAATCGTACCGACCGTCAGTTCCCGAACGGCAATGAGCTTGTTTTTGGACGACAGGTAAATGGCCGAAAAACGCTCCTGCTTGAGACAGCGCATGTCTTCCATAACATAGGCCGCAATCGTTTCGGGCCTGCTGAAATCGGGCGCATTCTTTTTGACGCGCTGCCGCGCTATGCGTCGTCCCAGCTCGACGGCCGCACAAATAGTGACGGCCTTATCCCGACCGATACCGCGGTGGGCGCAAAGACCGGCGATGTCCGTCTCGCCGAGGTAGTAAACATTTTCTTCCGGCAGGGACTGTAAAATGCGGCGCGACACATCCAAGGCGGACGCGCCCTTCGTGCCCGTACGCAATAAAATGGCCAGCAAATCCTGATCCGTCACGGCCTGCGGGCCGACGTGCAGGAATTTTTCCCGCGGCTTTTCGCACGTCGACATTTCTTTTACAATTGTCGTCATAGGCGTATACCCGCTTTATGCATGAGCACGTAAAGGGCACACAAGGGAAGACCTACGACATTTGTGTAATCGCCGACAATTTTCTCGACGAAAACGGCCCCCTTGCCTTGGATGCCGTAAGATCCCGCCTTATCCATGGGTTCACCGGTTGCCACGTAAGCCGCAATTTCCGCTTCCTCAAGGGGGCGGAAAAAGACGCTCGTCTTCTCTACATGGCTGTATACGCTTTCACCGCACTGCAGAGCAATACCCGTATATACGTCATGACCCTTGCCGGAAAGGTTCCGCAACATTTGTACCGCTTCAGCCTCACTGCGCGGTTTTCCTAAAATCTTCCCGTTCGCCGCCACAATCGTATCGGCACCGACCACCCACGCATGAGGATACAGGGCGGCAACGGAGGCAGCCTTGCCGACTGCCTGTGTATGTACAAACTTCTCGGGATTATCACGTCCCGGTACGTCTTCGTCATACGTTCCGGGGCATACAGTAAAGTCCGCGCCTATTTGCTGCAGGAGTTCCCTGCGGCGCGGCGAGCTTGATGCCAGAATAAGCATAGACATGAGACCTCCTATAGGCGTCTATAAATGAATAAGGCAATCAAGATACCGATAATACTGAGAAGATTCGGGGCAAAATGAATACCGAAACTCAGTTGCATCACGTATAAGTTTAATTGTACATTCTGAATATTAAAAATTTCGTAGTGTTTAATGAGCGTCGGCATAATACTGCCTATATTTAAGCCGGCCAAGGCGTCACCGACAATGCCTCCTAAAATACCGCCGGCGACAAGCAGTAAAACGAGAAATAAAACGCCTTTGCTTCCTACCGCTTTCATACTTCGTCCCCCTGTATAACGTCAACTCTTTTTCTGCAGCTTCGCCCACGTATCGCGCAGACCGACGATACGGTTTACGACGAGTACATCCGCCGTCGAATCTTCGTCGATAACAAAGTAGCCCCGGCGGAGAAACTGGAATCGGTCGCCTGCCTTAAAAGCTGCCAAACCCGCTTCGCCCTTACCTTCGGTCACGATTAGGCTGTCCGGATTTATTTGACTGAGGAAGTCGCCGTCATCTCCTTCACCGTCCATGCGCAGGAGCGAATCATAGAGGCGGCATTCCATATTGACGGCATCCTTCGCGTTTACCCAGTGAAGAGTCCCCTTTACTTTGCGGTCCGCATTGACGCCGCTGCCGCTCTTGCTTTCCAAGTCACAGGAGCAGTGAAGTTCTTTAATTTCGCCGTTTTCGTCTTTTATCACTTCATCACACTTAATGATATACGCGTACTTCAGGCGTACTTCCTTGCCCGGCGCAAGGCGGAAGAACTTCTTCACCGGTTCTTCCATAAAGTCTCCCCGTTCGATGTACAATTCATTGCTGAAGGTCATGCCGCGCCTGCCCATAGCTTCGTTTTCCTGATTATTGTCAGCCTGAAGAACTTCCGTCCTGTCGGCCGGATAGTTCGTCAAAACGACCTTAATCGGATCGATGACGGTCATGTAGCGCGGCGCTTTTAATTTCAAATCTTCGCGAATGCACGCTTCCAGGAAGGCCGGTTCCACCGTGCTGTCCGCCTTGGCTACGCCGATGCGCTCACAAAAATCGCGAATCGCTTCAGGCGTATAACCGCGGCGCCGTATACCTGCAATAGTGGGCATGCGCGGATCGTCCCAACCGCTGACCAGTCCCTTTTCCACGAGAAGCCGTAACTTCCGCTTGCTCATGACCATGTGGGCCACGTTGAGACGGGCAAACTCGATCTGCTGCGGCTTCTGTCCTTCCGGATCCTCCCATTCGGCAACGACCCAATTGTACAGAGGCCGGTGATCTTCAAACTCCAGTGTGCAGATGGAGTGCGTAATCCGTTCGATTGCGTCTTCCAACGGATGAGCATAGTCATAGACCGGATAAATGCACCACTTGTCACCCGTACGGTGATGGGATGCGTGTACGATGCGATATAAAACGGGGTCACGCATATTGATATTCGGACTGGTCATGTCGATTTTTGCGCGCAGCACTTTTTCGCCGTCTGCATATTTGCCGTCCTTCATTTCTTCAAAGAGATTCAAATTTTCTTCTACGGATCGATTGCGATAGGGACTTTGTTTACCGGGTTCATTGAAAGTGCCTCTGTATTCACGAATTTCATCACCCGTCAAATCATCCACATAGGCCAGCCCCTTGCGGATGAGTTTCAAAGCGTGTTCATAAAAAATGTCGAAGTAGTCGGAAGCGAAATAGAGGCGTTCTTCCCAGGAAAATCCGAGCCAGGCGACGTCACGCTTAATGGACTCCACGTATTCCACGTCTTCCCTGGACGGGTTCGTGTCGTCAAAACGCAGGTTCGTGAGGCCCTTGTATTTTTTGCCGATGCCGAAGTTCAAACAAATGGACTTGGCATGCCCCAGGTGCAGATAACCGTTCGGCTCGGGCGGAAAACGTGTATGAACGCGGTTACCGTAGGTCCCGGCTTCATTATCCTTATCAATAATGGTTTCAATAAAATTTCTCGTATTTTCCTGATCCATAATGTAGGCAAACTCCCTCTCATCAAATATTGCTTAAATTGTAACATAAACGCCCGCCACCTACCAGTAATACAACAATTTATAACCTTGACCCGCCATTTCTATGATATAATTTAGACATCATACATTTCGGGAGTGAATATACATGGAAATAAAAAAGCTTATTACCTTTGAAGATGCGGGCTTTGAGCAGTGGGGCGTCATTTCCGAAGACGGCAAGAGCGTATACGGCGCTATTGCCCTGGAAGAAGCGTTCTTTACACCCCTGCCGGAAAAGCTCGTCGAATTTATTGCCCAAGGAAGCGAAGGGCTTTTAGCCTTGGCGGACAGCTTGGAACAAAATGAAAAGACCGGCGCCGTCGCGGCCCGCCCCTTGGATACGCTGCACATTCTTACGCCGCTGCGCGGTATGAGCCGCAATATATTCTGCGTCGGCAAAAATTACGGCGACCACATTGTGGAATTTGACAAAGTCACGACACCGGATTTGCCGCAGTACCCTATTTTCTTTACCAAGGCCGCAACCTCCGTCATCGGCCCGAATGATATGATCGACAGTCATCCAGATGTAACGGCACAGCTTGATTACGAAGGTGAGCTGGCGGTCATTCTCAGCAAGGCGGGTGCGGATATTCCGGAAAGCGAAGCCATGGACTATGTCTACGGCTATACGATTCTTAACGACGTAACGGCACGCGACTTACAGCGCAATCATGTACAATGGTTCCACGGCAAAAGCCTCGACACGTTCTGCCCTATCGGTCCGGCCATCCTCCTGCGTGATGCCGCTCCTCCCTCATTCGACGTGGTGACCAAGGTAAACGGCGAAGTGCGGCAGGACGGTTCGACAGGCGAGTTTATCTTCTCCATTCCCCGCCTTATTGCAGAGCTCTCCAAAGGGACCACTCTCCTTTGCGGCGATATTATCGCCACGGGAACACCGGCAGGCGTAGGCGTCGGCTTCAATCCGCCGAAATTTCTGAAAAAAGGAGATGTTGTGGAAATCACGATTTCCCACATCGGCACCTTAACCAATACGGTAAAATAGCCATCTGCCTGCATAGCAGACGGCTTTCTTCCAACTATATCAAAATGAACGAAAAGTTCTGTCACACGTATGCTCATTATGTCGAACGTACTGACAGGTGATAATCATACATAAAAATCGGGCAACGGTATTAGGCCGCTTGCCCGATTTTCGTAACAGTTATTAAAGGTTAGAACTTTTATTCCTGTGTTTCTTCCTGAACTTGAACGCCCTTTTGCAGCAAACTGTGACGATAGCCGTAGACGCCGTAAAGGACGGCACCCAGAACGGACCAACCTACAAAGAGCTCCAATGTATGTGGCGATAAATGAGCGAATACAAAAGCACAGAAGACGAAGCCCAGCGGTGCAATAAGATATACTGCAGGGCAACGGAAGCCGCGCTTAATATTCGGGTAGAGTTTACGTAATACGAGAATGCCTACGCACGAGCAGAGAAAGGCAAAAATCGTGCCGGCGCTGCATGCTTCCGCAACGACCTGGATAGGCGTAAAGCCCGAAACGAAAGCAACGATAATGCCGACAATAATTTGTACGCGGTACGGCGTTTTATACTTTTCGTGAACCTTGTACAGTCCCTGCGGCAGAAGGCCGTCGCGGCTCATGGAATAGAGGGCACGGCTCTGTGCAAAAAGCATATTCAGGACAACCGTGGATAAACCGCAGAGAGCGCCTGTACCGACCAAGGCCGAACCGGCACGCATGCCTATGTATTCGAGAACATACGAGGCGGGCGCTGCCGTATTGAGTTCTTCATAAGGAACTACCCCCGTCATGGTGGCACAAACGGCAATATACAAAATCGTACAAATCGTTAACGCCGAAATAATGCCGATAGGCATATCACGGGTAGGATTCTTCGTTTCTTCCGCAGCCGTCGATAAAGCGTCAAAGCCGAGGTATGCAAAGAAAAGTACCGCCGTCCCTGCCGTCACGCCTTCCCAGCCGAAGGGAAGGAAAGGTTCCCAGTTCGACGGTTCAATGTGAGGGCCGGCGAAGAAGAGGAAGACAAAAATCGTGACAATTTTTACAACGACGAGTATCTTATTGACCCTGGCTCCTTCGCGAACACCGATAATAAGACAAAGTGTCGCAAGAAGCACTATGATAAAGGCAGGCAAATTAATGATACCGCCGTCGGCCGGCACGGCCGTCAAAGCCTTCGGCAAATCAATGCCGCATGAATGAAGGAGGCCGACGAAGTACGCCGACCAGCCGCCGGCAACGGCACTGGCGCCGACGGAGTATTCCAAAATAAGGCTCCAACCTACCCACCAGCCGAAAAATTCACCGAGAGACGCGTATGCGTACGTATAAGAACTGCCTGAAACGGGCAGGAACGTGGCCAATTCGGAATAAGCCATACATACGAAAGCACACGTAACGGCCGCCAGAACAAAGGATAACATCAGACCGGGACCGGCATACTTTGCCGCGCCGATACCGGTGAGTACGAATATGCCCGTACCGATGATAATACCCAGACCCATTAACGTAATATCAAAAGCCCCGAGAGCTCTGTCCAATTTTTTATCCTGTGCATTACGCATGAGATCTTCATACGGCTTCCGTCGCAGAATATCCACAAGAATCACTCCTTTATTATTTCGTATCGGATGACGAAATTCTCCTCCCGGAACGCAAAGATATTGCGATTTCTCAGTAAAATTTCGTACTTATGCGGCCGTTTTAGAACTGACCGCCGCCTTCCATGCAAGGCCGATGACAAAACCGACAACGGCAAAGCAGAGCCAGCTCATACCCAGGGAATGGAGAGGCACGGTCATACTGAAGAACGTATCAACGGCACCCAAGGGAATTTTGGCCGTCTGCAGACCCGTAACAAAGGCGGGAATAAGCGTCAAGCCGATGGTCCAGGCATATACACATTGCCGTCCGCCGAAGAGCTTGTGCAGGAAGGTCAAAATAACGAGAGCCACGACGATAGGATAAATAAACATCAATACGGGAATAGCGGCGGTGATGATTGTCTTCAAGCCGAACATTGCGACGGCAAAAGAAATGACGGAGAAAATAGCCGCATACGTCTTGTAGCCGAAGCCGCCCAAAATCTGCTGGAAGTACGTTGCGCAAGACGTAATAAGGCCGATACTCGTCGACAGGCAGGCAAGCAGCACGATAACCGCCAAAAGCATGGCCCCCGCTTCACCGAAGAGAATCTTTGCACACAAGGAAAGGACGGGAGCGCCCGTTTCCTGCATACCGATAGCCGTTACGCTGTCCGCACCGATTTTAGCAATAAAAATATATACGAAAGCCAAACAGGAAACGGCAACAACACCGGATTTGAATACGTCGAACGTGATTTCGCTCGGTGTGGAAGCACCCGCTTCAACGACAAATTCAACGACAAGAATGGCAAATACGAGAGAAGCGATGGCGTCCATCGTATTATAACCGTCGAGAAAGCCCTGTACGGCAGCCAGGGTAGCCGTACCGTATTCCGGCGTCGCACTCAAGGGATCCCCTAAGGGCGAAATGAATGACTTGACGATCAGGGCCAAAATGGCAATCAGAAGACAAGGCGTCAAAATTTTACCGATACGGTCAACCAGTTTGGACGGCGACGCCGAAAGCCAATAGGAAATGATGAAGAAGATAACGAGGAATATAGTCATATTCATGTCGGTACCGCCGTTTTCCAAGAAGGGCCGGACTGCGATTTCATAAGATACGCTGCCCGTACGGGGAGTTGCAAAGAACGGTCCGATTGTTAAATATGATAACACCGTAAAGAAAAGACCGAATTTGGGATGGACGCGACCGGCCAATTCTTCCAAATTCTTACACCCGGAATAACCGATAGCCAATACGCCTGCCAAGGGCAGTCCTACACCTGTAACGATGAAGCCAAGGACAGACCACCATACGTTGACCCCCGCATGCTGCCCCATGGCCGCCGGGAAGATAAGATTCCCTGCGCCGAAAAAAAGCGCGAACAGCATAAGACCGACTGCAATAAATCGTTTTCCGTTTTTCTGATTCTCATTCATTTTCGATCACACTCCGTTCTAAAAAATTTATGCCGCCCTTTCGCCGTTTCCGCAAAGGCGCGGCATATTTACAAAGCATCTCTCATAAGCTATTACTTTTCCGCAAGCAGATGCTTTAACTTTGATGATATTGTATCATAATAGTATTTTTAAATCATCACTTTTCTCCTTTTTTTTTTAATATATCCGTTTTTAATCTAATAAACGTTTAACCTTTGCGTTTTTCTCACTAATGATATAGTTATGTATCTCTTTTATTACGGTTTCATTATCTCTTTCATTTTTTACGGCAAGGCGCATAAATTGAGCGTTTAAGCCTTCATACATATGACAGGGCCGGGCCAATATGCCCCTTTCACGCAAATAGGCGACGCAGTCCGTGCCGCTGCCGAATGAGGGCTTTATTTTTACAAGCAAAAAATTAACAGTCCCGCCGAAGACCGTAAGACCTGTCAGGGAACGCAGTTTCTCAGCCATAGCGTACGGTTCTTTTTTTATAAAGGCCAAGGTCTTTTCACGATAGGCCGCATCTTTTAATGCCGCCGCGCCTGCATACTGCGCCAAGGTATTGACATTCCAACAATCCTTATGCGCTTCAAGTTGTTTGCAGACGTTTTTATGCGTAACACCGAACCCGAGGCGCAGGCCCGGCAAGGCGTAAAATTTCGTAAGTGAACGCAAAACGAAGAGCCCCTCATTGCGGGATGCCAAGTCCATTACCGAATAGAGAGCCTCATCTTCGCGAAAATCAAGAAAAGACTCATCCACGACAAACTGAACGTCTCGCGCCGCTCCCGCTTTCAAGCAGCGTTCCAGGGTTTCGCGGCTGATTAGATTGCCTGTCGGATTATTGGGATTGCATAATACAATACAAGCTTTTGCGGGACAGTTATCTACGACGGCTTCCCAATCGGCCGCAAAATCGTCTTCTTCTTTCAAGCGAACATAGTGAATGACCGAACCGGCCGCGCAGGCGGCTTTTTCATACTCACTGAACGTCGGCACGGGCAAGATAACCGTCTTCGGCTTTTTCGCATGAAAATAGACATATAAAAGTTCAGCCGCGCCGTTACCGGCAACAACGGCATCCGCATCTATACCGTAACGGGCGGTAACGGCAGCCTTAAAGGCCTTCGCTTCCGGATCGGGATAATGGACAATATCGTCTATGCGCTCCGTCACGGCACGACGAACCGATTCGGGAATGCCGAAGGGATTTATATTGGCACTCATGTCGAGCCACCTTCCCTTTGTTCCGTCCGCATTATAGACATTGCCGCCGTGGACAAATTCTTTCATCTCATTCCCTCCGTTCAATCGTATAGCCGCCTGAAGAAAATCTGTATGTCCCTACGTAGCGCAGGCTCGGCAAGGTTCGGCTCACGGCCGCAACAAAATCCCTGCCGGCGGCAGACGCCGCCTTTTCGGGCAGCAGCATGTTGAGAAGTGTTCCCGTATGGGCCGTGCCGACGCCGACGGCACCGCAGTTTTCGGCCAGGCGGATAAATTCAACAAGCTCCGGCTTGTAAAGGACGTCTTGATTCAGCAAGGCGCTTCCCGTCGCCGCCCTGCCCCAAACACGGGAATCCGTCGGCCTGCGAAGCAGCGCTTCATAAAATTCACTTACGTCGGTATTTTGACCGGAACCGCTTTTACGGCCATAAAAAGCCAGTGTATCAACAATACCGCCCCTGTCAAAGCAAAGAACGGCAAGAGGCGGTACATGCGTGAATGTATGTATAATTTCGCCGCTGATCCTGTTCATAACGGCAAGACCCGTACAAAAGACGGGGTTTGTCGGCTCAACGGTCAAGGCAATTGCGCAAATCTCCCGCTCCGACAGGGTCACGCCGAACGCTGCGGCAACGGCGACGATGAGAGCGCCCACGTCGGCACTGCTTGACGACATCCCCTTCCCCTGCGGCACGGCCGACAAAAGTTTGATACCGTAAGGAAACCGCTTTTCACCCAAATAAGCGAGCGTCGCAGCAACGGCGCGACGCGATTTCTCCTGAAGGCCCGTCTCCTCATAGACGCCGTCCGAGACGACAGCCTGCACGCAGAGGTTAATCGGGCAGGTCACAATGGCAGATATCGTTTCTATATTTCCCTGTAATATCTCACCGCACCCTGCCGGTACGGTAACGGTCATTTCCATACTTACTCCCAATAGCGGCACAAGGCCGCCACAATAACGGCGCCTATACTTGCCGTGTACATGAGCTGCACGGCACGAAGAATCGTCTTTTCCGTAAGATCCCGCAAGGGATCACCCATGTAAGCGCGAAAAGACATTTTGCCGAAGTACGAGTTATAGCCGCCTAAACGCACGCCCAAGGCCCCGGCTGCGGCCGCTTCGGCCCAACCGCCGTTCGGGCTGGGATGCTTGTGCGCATCACGCCGTATGATACGCACGGCATTACGGTAATCAAAGTGCCGAAGAAAAGCCGCCCCTACGAGAAGAATCGCCGTAATGCGGGCGGGAATAAAGTTGCATACATCGTCCAGGCGCGCCGCAAAACGGCCGTAATAGAAATACCTGCCGTTTTTATAGCCCATCATCGAGTCAAGCGTATTGACGGCCTTATAGACGGCCGCCAAGGGCAGGCCGCCGAGAGCATAAAAAAAAAGGGGCGAAACGATGCCGTCCGTCGTATTTTCCGCCACTGTTTCCACGACGGCCCGGCAAATTTCGGAAACGTCCAAATTTTCCGTATCTCTGCCGACGATATACCCTACTTTTTTACGGGCCTCCGCCAAATTGCCGTTTACGATTTCCCGTCTGACGGCAAGGGCCGCGGCAGCAAGACTGCGCGGGCAAATGAGAAAAGCGAGGATAACGCCCTTGACAATATAAACACCGTAAAGCGGCAAGGTCATATGAAGAAGCATTACCATACTCCGCATCAGAGCAAAGGTGAGGGCCGTTACGGCGACGGCAATACCCGCACCGGCAATCAGATAATAGGCCGGCGATTTTCCCGGTTTATAGAAAAACTTATCCGCCGCTCCGATGAAGCGTCCCAAGAGGGAAACAGGATGGTATTTTGTCTGCGGATCACCCAGGATGCAGTCCGTAATAAATGCGATAAACGTCGTGATCATGAGCTCTGTTCACCTAATACCGCATAGACCGCATCCATGTCGAGGCTTGCTTCGGTCAGGTCGGCCAATCTGTCGTAACACTCGTCCTTTTTTTGTCTATAGTTTCCGCGGTTTGTAAGAGGCGCTAACCCCTTATGCCGGCGAAGGGCATTTAAAAAGGCATTGCGAAACTCGTCGTTATCAAAAAGGCCGTGTACGTACGTGCCGAATATCATTGCGTTTACAGATGCGGCGCCGACAATTTCATTACAGGGCCTTCCCTTCCGCTCCGTCAGCTCAAATACGAGCATGACGTCGTCAGTAAACGTTGTTTGTCCCATATGAATTTCGTAGCCGAGCATACGGGTAACCGTGATTTTTTGCCCGAATACGTCAAGGCCGTTACATGCACAGCACACTTGTGCCGTCAATTTTGTGCCGGTAAAGACCGTTTCCATAGGTAATAAACCCATGCCCTGCACGAGTTCACGGTCGGACTCGACGCGGTGCGGATCGGCAAGGCTCCGCCCGAGCATTTGATAACCGCCGCATATACCGACAATGGGAATGCCGCGGCGCTGCACACTTTTGACGGCCTCTTCCAAACCGGATAGGCGCAAATAAAGGAGGTCTTCCGTCGTATTTTTGCTGCCCGGTAATATAAGAACGTCCGCTTCAGCCAGAGCCGCCGCATCTTTAACGTAATAGAGGCTTACGTCTCTTTCAGATGCAAGGGCGTCAAAATCGGTAAAGTTTGATATCCTCGGCGTCAAAAGGACACCTATTTTTATATCCGCCTCTTCCGGCCGCAGCGGTTTTTCCGCAAGAGACACGGAGTCTTCCTCATCGATGCCGAGGTCGTCTATATAAGGCATGACACCGATAACAGGCTTACCCGTCTTTTCTTCCAAAAAGGTGACGGCCGGTTCAAAAAGATGCGGATCGCCGCGAAATTTATTGATAATAAGGCCTTTCACCAAATCCCGCTCTTCCGGTTCCAGGAGCTCCAGTGTGCCGACGAGGGCAGCTAAAGAGCCGCCGCGGTCAATGTCCGCAACGAGAAAAACGGGAGCGTTCAGATATTTGGCAACGCGCATATTGACGATGTCCGTGTCCTTCAGGTTAACTTCAGCCGGGCTGCCGGCCCCTTCAAGGACGATGAGTTCATATTCTTCATCAAGGCGCTGCAAAGCTTCTTTGACGGCCTCAAAGGCTTTTACGGAATATGACAGGTGATATTCACTTGCCGACATGGTGCCGACGGGAACGCCCCTGATAATGACTTGTGAACGGCTGTTGCCGACGGGCTTGAGGAGAACCGGATTCATGTCCGTTTCCGGCACGAGCATGGCCGCTTCGGCTTGGGCAACCTGCGCTCTGCCCATTTCCCCGCCATCCGGCGTAACAAAGGAGTTGAGCGCCATGTTCTGCGCTTTAAAAGGGACGACTTTGCACCCTTTGCGCGCAAAAGTCCGGCAAAAGGCGGCGGTTAAAATGCTTTTGCCCACATGGGAGCTCGTACCTTGGAACATAATGTATTTCGCCATGGTTTTCCCCTTCCCTTCGCCAATGCATAAGAGATTTATTCCGATTTTACGTAAATACTGGGTACACCGCCCACGTCGGCACAGCGCGTGCGGCAGTTTCCGTTACTGCAGAGCCAGTAGTCGCCGTAGAGTCCTTTGCGTTTTATAAAACGGCCTGTCCTGCAGCGCGGGCAGGTATATTCCGATACCTCCTGCGATGCCGATTCAACCGCTTCCGTGTGCCTGCACTCGGGATAACCCGTACAGCCGTAGAATTCTCCGAATTTACCGTTTCGTTTGATCATCATTTTGCCGCAGTCGGGACAACGTTTCCCTGCCGCTTTGTCGGCAGCCGCGACGGAGGCTGCAGCCGCTCTCCCGATGAGGCGCTTCAAAAACTCTATTTGGTCCGCCAGAAAAGACTGCAGATCATCCTTGCCGAGACTCATCTGATGAAGCCGCTCTTCCCAGATTGCCGTTTCGTCGGGATAAGAAAGCTCGTCAGGTAAAGAGTCTATGAGTACATAGGCCGAATCGGCCGGCACGAGATATTTCTTTTTGCCCTCTTCGAGGAGAAATTTACGCGCAATAAGCTCGTTAATGATCGTCGCCCGCGTCGCTTCCGTACCGATACCCTGCACTTCCTTCAGTTTTTTCTTCAACCCGTCGTCCTTGACATACTTGTATATTTCTTTCATCGCCGCCAAAAGGGTCGACGCCGTAAAGCGCGGCGGCGGTTTTGTCTCTTTTTCGTCAATAAGGCCGGCTCTATACGTCACGGCCATTCCCTTGCGCAGAGCCGGCAGCTCTCCTTTTTCTTCTTCCCCGTCGTCCGCCTTGTCGCGTCCGTAAAGACTTTTCCAGCCCGGCACGGTAACGGTCTTTCCGTAAGCAATAAAATTTTCCTCCGCCGCGCGAACGGTAATGCGCTGACTGTCATATTCATGAACATCGTAAAACTGAGCTATATATGCGAGCGCAATAAGAAAATATATATTGCGTTGTATCTCCGACAGTTTATCGTACGGACATATGACGGTCGTCGGAATAATGGCGTGATGAGCCGTGATTTTACCGTCATTCCAGGCCCGGCTTTTCACGGTACAGTCGGCTTCCTCGGCCCAATTCGCCAACAAACCGCCGGCAAGGCCGCTCAAGTTCTCCAAAATTTCCGCCGCGTCACGACGCTGGTTTAGGGGCAAATATTCACAGTCCGAACGGGGATAGGTCGTCAATTTCCGTTCATAGAGCTGCTGTGCCGTATCCAGTACCTGCTGCGGACTGTAACCGTATTTTTTTCCCGCCTCCACTTGGAGGGATGACAGGGAGTACGGCAAACGCTGCGGTTCCTTTTTGTGTGTGACGCGACGTTCCGTTACGAGGCCGTCGGGATTGCATTCCAATTTGCGCAGAATCTCTTCGGCAACAACCTTGTCTACGCAGCGATTTTCCGCGTCAAGGCCGCCCTGTGTATCCTGCGGCTGCCACTGCGCACGCAGACAGCCGTCACCGTAATCAAAGTCCGCCTTGACAAGGTAGTAGGTGACGGGCCTGAAATTATCCAGCTCCCTCTGCCGCCTTACGACGAGTGCCAAGGTCGGCGTCTTGACACGGCCGACGGGAAATACGCCCTTGTGCCCCTGTCGCCTCGCAGCCAGCGTATAGGCACGGGACAAGTTCATGCCCATAAGCCAGTCGGCACGGCTTCTCGCCAAGGCGGAGTCTTTTAAGGGCCGAAAATCTTTATTATCGCGCAAATCCGCCAAAGACTCATGAATGCTTTTTTCGTCGAGCGCATTGAGGAGAATCCGCTCGACGGGCTTCGTCGTACCTACGTAATCGAGAATTTCGTCGATGAGGAGCTGCCCCTCCCTGTCCGGGTCACCTGCGTTGACGATGGAATCCGCTTCGTCGATGAGACTGCGAATAATTTCAAATTGCTCCCTTGCCGCCGATGAAACGAGAAGCTGCCACTTTTCGGGAATAATGGGCAGGTCCTGGGCACGCCATTTCTTAAAGGCCGCATCGTATACTTCCGGCTCGGCCTGCTGCAGAACGTGGCCGTACGCCCACGTAACGATACCGCCGCCCGTATAAATACAGCCGTTTCCCCGCCGCTGCGGACCGGGGAGGCACTTGGCCAGCTCCCGGGCCATGCTCGGTTTTTCGGCTATGAATACCTTCATACTTACCACACTTTCATCAGAAAAAAACGCTGTTTCTGTCCTTTGCCATTTCCGCCGCCGCCTTAATAACTCTTGCAAAAGAGGGCGGGATCCAGTCTTTTTGTAAATACAGGCCCAAATACCGTCCCAAAATAACGCCTTTATTACTGTACATCCAGGCAAAATAATACAGCTCCAGTTCCGCCGTATTGCGAGGGTTGACGTTGCATAAAAGGCGCGGTTTGTAATCGTGATAATCCAGATCCAATTTGCGGCACACTTTTTTCAGCATATCCGAAGTCACCCGGGAATGTTCTCCGCCGACCATATCGAAAATACGGTTCAGCTCCCGTTTTTTGCCGCAAGACAGCATCGTCTTGACCAAATCCATTTCAAAGCAGATTTCTTCCGTAAAATAAGTGTTTTCTTCGCCGCGGCGAAGCCTTTTAACGTCCGCATCATAGAGAGAAACGGTCGGGATTTTAAAGTACTGCAGCAACTTTCTGATCTTATCGATTGAGCTTTCGCCTCTCGCATTGATCAACGTAATGCCGTAATAATCAAAAGGAATCCCCATAGTTTTGCCGAAAAGGCCGAAGCACCCGTACTCCGTCTCCCCTTCGACGATAATCACGCTGCGTGAATATAAAGCCGCCTTTACTTCCGGAAAATGCATGATCAAATGTTTTTCTATTTCTCCGTTAAAATAAGCGACAGCACCGCAGGCAGCACAAACCTCATCTTTTCCGTTCCTGTAAAAGCGGATGATATTGCGATAGTCATCCACCAGCGAATCCGTCGAATGCGTAACGACTATCAACTGCCCGCGCAGGCCGTCGAGATCGAACAGCTTTTTCAAAATGTGAGAAAATGCGGGTTCCTCATTCCGCAGCAAGCGCTTGATATAATCCAAAACGGCGCGCTGCATATAGGGATGCAAATGGATCTCCGGCTCGTCGAAAGAAATAATAAGAGGTAAGAGCCGGCGTCCCTGCCCATCTACGATAACGGTCTGTTCAGTCCGTACATTCTGCCGATTCATCATATGGTAGATACGGCTGAGCAAATGCAGTGCGACAAGAGAAATGAATTTCACATTATCGGCCCGCGCTCTGTCCTGTCGCCCCAGCAGCTTTGATAAAAGCAAAATATTGATATAGTATGAGGAATCATAAACGCTTATCTGCTCTTCATGCTCGATAAACGCCTTAGCCGCTCCTATAATAGCCGGTTTATTTTCTCCTAAAACGGCGTACAGCTCTTCTTCCAGGGAACGATAGACATATGTCGGAACGGTATCATGTTCGGGATATAAAGCGGAATGACCGATATAGCGTACATGCCGTACTAAATGGAGCGGCAGCTCCGCGCCGCTCTCATCATCGAATAACCGAGGGTAAATATCCTCTATGTGCTGCTCCAGTCTGACGCGTATATACGAGCTGCGATCATCCGGCGTATCTTCATAAAATTCCTTTTCATTATTGAGCAGATTTATATCCAGCGTAATAATAACAGGCAATAAAGGATTGCGAAAATCCTTTTCATCCACTCCCGCACCGCTGCTGACGGAGCCGAGAAGATGCAGAAAGCCGCTCTTGCCTATATTATTCTCACCGACAAGATAATTGGCCACATGGTGGAATTTTATTTCAATATCACTGAAACTTCGGTAATTCCGGATCCTCATATAACGGATATACAAAATTAATCACCTGCTTATCGCACGTTCACACGGGCTGAACCGATTTCCCCGTCCTTATCATAACATGTTCCTTCATCTAAGCGTATCCCGTTTCTCCGCCAATGCTTCTTTATAGGTGAGAAAGCGTACGGAGATCGGCAAATCTCGAAGCAATTCCCGCACTTCCGCCGCCGTATCGGCAGTAGTCCGTAAAAAAGCAATTCCCCGTTTGCCGTCAAGGGCAGTCAGTACGCCTATATGATCAACGCCCTCCACAATCCTGTTGACAAAGGTCATCTGCGACGGCTCTATCTGAAAATAAACGTATTCTTCATATAACATGTAAGCCTCACAGTTTCCGCCGCATCATACCGCCCGCTTCAAGAGCGGCGTCCGTCTTCATATAGACGAGCTGCCGCGGATGACGGGCTGCATCCAGCTCATTGCCTTCCGCATCGGCAAGTGCCGTAACAACCGTTTTGACGAGCGGAAGACGGGGCAGGAGGAATTCCACTTCCTCTCCGACTTTAAAATGGTTGCGCTGCTCTATACAGACGGTCTTCGTCTTTTCGTCATAAGACTTGATGAAACCGATAAAATCATAGGTTTGTGTATTGCTCGACTTACCGTATACCTGATCGTCCGCCGTGGGCTTGCCGAAATAAAAACCCGTTGTATAAGGACGATGGGAAATCTTTTCCAGTTCTTCCGTCCATTGCGGCCTGACCGTAAAATGTTCCGGATCCGCTTCATATGAATTCATCGCCTCACGGTAAACCTTGATGACCGTCGCCACGTAATGAAGGCTCTTCATGCGCCCTTCCACTTTGAGACTGGCAAAGCCGGCCCTGTAGAGCTCCGGCAGATACGGCAAGAGACAGAGATCTTTGGAATTAAATATATATGTCCCCCGTTCGTCTTCCATTACGGGAAAATACTCGCCCGGCCGCTTCTCTTCGACGAGATTGTATTTAAAACGGCAGCATTGAACACATTCACCGTGATTGGAGTCGCGCTCTTTTGTAAAATAATTACTCAAAAGACATCGGCCCGAATAGGAAATGCACATGGCGCCATGGACGAATCCTTCCAAGTCGACATCCGTCTTGGCACTGATTTCACGCACATCTGAAAGAGGCACTTCCCGCGCCAACACAACCCGTTCGGCGCCGCAGTCCTGCCAAAATTTGACGGCCGACCAATTTGTCGTATTGGCCTGCGTCGAAATATGAACGGGAAGGGCCGGTGCCACTTCGCGGCAAAGGCGGAATATGCCGGGGTCCGCAATAAGGACGGCATCGGTATGAATTTTTTCCAAATAACGCAAGTAATCGGGAAGCTCCTCAAAGTCCCTGTCCGACGGGAAAATATTAACAGTCACATATATCTTTTTCCCCTGTATATGGGCATAGTCTATGGCCTCTTTCAGCTCGTCCGGCGAAAAATTATCACTGAAGGCCCGCAGGCTGAAGGACGTGCCGCCCAGGTAAGCCGCATCCGCACCGTAGAGAAAGGCAAGCTTTAATTTTTCCATATTGCCTGCAGGCGCAAGTAATTCCATTTTTTTCATATTCAATCCTTCCGACGGGAAACGGTCATTCCGTCCCCGTTTTCAAACACGACGGTTTCAAAAAGCGCCTTATTGCCAACGAGTTCCAAAAACTCGCGCAGCCGCCTTACGGCCGTGCGGTGTTTATGAGGAAGCTCACCGTCCATATACATCATATCGTGATAACGTACATTGTCGGCGGCGATGACGGCACGCGCCGCCAAATGCGGCATGAGCAGCTTAAGCTGCCGTCCGTACTGCCCCTTCGGACCGTCGAGAAAGACGAAATCCCAAGGACCGCTCAAATCTTTGATTATCTCCGTCGCATCGCCTTGAAGAAGCGTAATTTTTTCGATATAAGGCGAACGGCCGAGAAAGGATTTTGCCCGCTCATAACGCTCCTCATCCAGCTCAATTGTCGTCAACGAGGCTTCGCCCTGCAAACACTCCAAGATGAGAAGTGCAGAGTAACCGATGCACGTCCCTATTTCCAAAATCCGCTGCGGTCGGGTTCGCCGTATAAGGTGCTGTAAAAGACTGACCTCTTCCGTGCGCAAAACGGGCAGCCCGTGAGCTGCCCCGTATGCTTTCATTTCTTCGCTTAACTTCGTCATGGTATATACCGGTGAACGTTGTTCATATGGTCTTCATAAGTCATGGCAAAATAATTATGACCTTCCTTATCGGCAACGAAATAAAAATAACTCGTCTCCGGCGCGTTCAGAACGGCTTCCATGCTCTTCAAACCGGGATTGCCGATAGGTCCCGGCGGTAGTCCCTCGTGGAGATACGTGTTGTACGGCGAATCGTAAGTGATTTCATCGAGGTTATACGCGTACTTATGTGAGCCCATGGCATAGGAAACGCTTGCGTCCGACTGAAGCTTCATATCCCGCTTTAAACGGTTCAGGAAAACCGATGCGATAAGCGCCCTGTCGTCATCATACTTCGCTTCCTTTTCCACGAGGGACGCGATGGTGGTAAATTGGTAAATCGAATAACCCGTGGCAGCAATTTGTTTTTTCATACCGTCCGTCAAATGATTGTCATAGTTCTTAAGCATCATGCGTACCAAGTCATCTGCCGCCCCGCCATAATGGGGAAAATACGTATCCGGAAATAGAAAGCCTTCCGTAATATACGTAGTCTTTCTATTTCCTTTCATATAAGGATAGAGAAGATCCGCCTTATTTGCGGCAGCCAGAAATTCTTCTTCCGTCACGTTCGTGTTCGCCGCGACGACTTTCGCGATTTGCCTCACCGTATAGCCTTCGGGAATGACCAGGCGATAAGCCTCGGACTGACCGCTCGTCAGCTTGGCAATGACGGCATGCAGGCTCATGTCGGACTGAATCGTATATTCGCCGCGCTTCAAGTCGCCGGCCTGACCGGTCAGGAGCAGGGCAGCGCGGAAAAGCCCCGTACTCTCAATGAGTCCCGCCTCGGAAAGCTCATCGGCGATTTCGGCACCCGACATGTCCGCTTTGACTTCTATATACGCCTCTTTTGAGGTCTTCCAAAAGGCCGGCATGTAATATACGAGGGCCGCGCAAAGGACAATGAACGCAACCGCAGCACTTATAAATGCGGCAGGACCGAGTTTGCCGCGCCCGCCTCCTTCACTGCCGGAACCGGCCGCCTTCTCCGTGAGTTGACGTGCCTTCCCCTCTATGTGTACAATCGTCTTATTATCCATAAACGGTATTATACATGAAAAACCTGCAGAATAAAAGGATACGCCTTCAGGCGCCCGTATTCTGCAGGCTTTTTGCATTCATTTGATTTTACATTATCGTGAAGGCGACCATGTTCTGCTGCGCTGCGCAATCTGTTCGCTTTGTCTGTTCACTTTCTGCGTGCGTGCTTCCGTGTCGTATTCGGCCTGGGCCGCGTCTTTATCCGCCTTTAAGCGGGCCTCCGTTGCCGCGTCGAGTTTACCGTCTTTGCTTTCCTTTTTCGCCGTATCGTATGCCTTTACGGCCGTTTCCAGTTTTGCCGCCAACCGGGCAAGTCTTTCGGCGTCGGCCTTTTCGCGAACCTTTGATTCAAGCTGCACGTTCGGCATCGCGTGAACGTCCACGTACACTTCGAAGAGGCGGTTCCACGGCAAGGTGACTTCCACCGTCTGCGGGTCAACACCTAAATAAGTCTCGGCATAGCGCTGCAGTTCCAGTTTGGCAATGCCCTGAAGCTCACGCATGGTCGTCGGGTAATATCGTCTCAGTTTACCTGCTTCAATGGACTGCTGCATGCGGTAGAGGTAGCTGCGAATATTGGCCTGGTACACCCAGTTGTCGAGGTACTGCGTCGTCAGCATGCGCTTATGGGCATCGGCGCTCATATACTTGGACAAAATGCCCTGAGAAAGACCGTAGCCTACGGAATTGCTGGCCGTATTCCAGCCGTTGTAAGCCGTAAGGCGATACATCATCTTATCCTTGTAAAGGCCGTAAACGAGAGTATTGTCCGAGCCGTTGGAGAAAGCCATATCTACAATACTCACGGGAATACCGTCATTGACGGCGCTTTCGATTTGTCCCAAAAACTCGCGCGTCGAGTCGAGCATAATGGGAAAGTTTTCAAAGCTTCCCGATTCGGACGTCGTCGTCGAAAGGGGCGTATTCACGGCCAAAAGCAAATCGGGGCGGCCCGTATCGGTAACTTCCCCGCCGACAGCTTCAATGTGCTCGGCAATAGTCTTGCCGATGGCCTGCCCGTCATAGGCGGGCACGGTTTTTTCACCGCCGCCGAGGGGGTAGATTATCGTAATCTTGGGATGATAATTATTGAAATCGTTGCTCGCCCGCGTAATCAACAGAAGACCGAGCTGATCCGCACCGGGGAAGGAGCCGAAAGCCGTCTTCGGCACGTCGGCGCTGCGCATTTCCAGGTACTTCGCTTCCAGTGCCGACTGGGTATGAGCCGAGTTGTCGTCATGACCCAGACTGAAATAGGTAAAAATGCCCTTCTTCGCATCGTCAATGAGACGGTAGTTGACGGACATATTCTTTTGCCGCCGTTCGTACCAGTCCTGCAGGTATTCAAGGGGTACACGGCGCATGAGGGCAAACCAGTTGGCCCGTTCTTCCGGCGTGAGAACATCCGTGTCCGCCTTGTTCTGCAAAGCCGCAAGCTCATAAATGTCGCTGCCGAATTTTAAATAATAGTCGGGTTCCACACCCTGACCGCCGGCCCAAGGACTGCGCATGACCGTGCTGAAAGCGTAAATGGGAACGTGCATATACTTGGAATGCAGTGCTTCGACGCTGCTCAGACGGCCCATAAGGGTATGCATATCCAAGTTGTGCTTGCGTGAATCGACAAGGCCGCCGTAAACGAGAGAGTCTACGGAAAGAACCATGGCATCCGCTTCGGCCGCATGCATTTCCACCCAGTCCATGAGCTGCTCCGGCGAGCCGCGGAAGTTGGCTCCCGACAAATACTGCTCCGGCGGCGTAAGGACCGTATAGCCCGCGTCCTGAGCTGCCTTCACTGTATAGGCGCAGTCGACGGGACGATTATCCTGCGGTACATATAAAATAGTTTTGCCGTGTGAAAAAGCAGTTACGTTGGTCAATAAAACGGCGCAAACAACCGTTTTGAGCAAATTTGAAACCTTCACAATATCACTCCTGACTAGATGACGTACAAGTGTTCCCATTATAGCAAATGCATGACAAAAGATGAATTTACAAGAACTGGTCGTGCCGTTTCCGCTTGATATGCGGCACGTCAAGTTTCGCCTTAATGGCGACGAACCGGCAGGAAACGGTAACGGCAAAGGATACGAGTGACGCAATTTCAAGCGGCCACTCAAAAGTATAAAGAATATAAAGCGTGAAAGATCCTAAAATAGAAGCCGTCGCGTAAACTTCGTGAATCAGGACGGTCGGCACTTTGCCGGCCAGGACATCGCGAATGATGCCGCCGCCGACAGCCGTAATGACGCCGAGGGTAATGCAGAGAACCCACAAGTTCGGCGCGTAGTATATGCCCGACAGGGTACCCGTAATTGTAAAAGATGCGAGGCCGATCGTGTCGCCTGCCAAATAAAGGTACAAGGAGCGGTGCATAATCTGCAGGCGCAGGTCCATGTCAAAGTAGCGCAGAATTATGGTCGTCGCGACGATGGCGCCTACAATAAGAAAGAAGTACAGACCGCTCTGCAGCGCTATGGGCGGCGTATGGCCCAACATGGTGTCACGTATAATGCCGCCGCCGACGGCAGTTACTGCGGCCAGAACAAATATACCGAATAAATCCATTCGCCTGGACACTGCCACCAGTATACCGGAAACGGAAAATGCCAGAGTTCCTAAAATATCAAAAATCTGCCACCAAATAGCTTCCATGTACTCCTGAAATCCTTTCCGTTTATATAATGGCGAGTAACCGTGCCGCTGTTACGTATTATACAATTCTTTTCGGTCTTTCGCAAAATTTTACCGCCCCTATACAATTGCCTTCTCCCCTTTTCGTCTTGTACAATGGATAGTACAGAACGGAGAGGATTGTATGACAAAAGATGAATTTTATATGGGAAAGGCCCTGGAAGAGGCAAAATCAGCCGCTGCCAAGGGCGAAGTCCCGATCGGCGCCGTCATTATTTATAAGAAGAAAACCGTTGCACACGCCCACAACCTGCGCGAGACCATGCCTTCCGCCACGGCCCACGCGGAGCTCCTGGCCATCGAAGAGGCTTGCCGCGTCCTCGGCCGCTGGCGCCTTACGGGCTGCACGCTTTACGTCACGGCCGAACCCTGCCCCATGTGTGCCGGCGCCATAGTCAACAGCCGCTTGGACCGCGTCGTCTACGGTTGTGCCGACACGAAGGGCGGCGGTTGCCGCTCGCTTTTTACAATTGCCGACGATGAGCGCTTAAATCACAGAGCGGCAGTCACTGCAGGCGTCCGGGAAACGGAATGTGCCGCCTTATTAAAAAATTTTTTCAAGCAAAAACGTCTTGCCGATACGCAAAAACAGGGTCCGGAATAATTCCGGACCCTGTTCCGATATAGTTTTAGATAAGCATTTGGCCGAAGTAAGTAATAAGACCGGCGAGAATAATGAAAGCAATGAGATACGGCAATGCAACCTTCATGATTTCGCTTTCCTTACCGTATATGTCTTTATCGACAACGCCGACAGCACCGATGGCAATAGCGATACTCTGAGGCGACAGCATCTTGCCTATACCGGCACCGGCGGAGTTTGCCGCAGCGAGCCAAATCGGGCTGGCGCCGGGAATATCGGCAGCGGCAGCAGTCTGCAGCAGACCGAACAGCACATTACTGTTCGTACCGGAACCAGTAATGAAGGCGCCGAGAGCACCGGCAACAGGTGCAAAGGCGGGATATGCCGTTCCCGTCGCGGCAACGAGCGCTTTGGCGATACTGCCGGTCATACCGCTGTATGCCATGAGTTTTGCCGTAATAACGACAGTAATAATCGTAAGGAACGTGTAGCGGAGATTCTTCATCGTTTCGCTGAATTTACCGAATATTTCACCGAAAGACGCGCCTTGATACTTACCGCCGAGAATAGCCGCGAGAATAATCATGATACCCGGCGTTGCAATCCATACAAAAGTATACGGTTTCGCACCGACAGCGGAGTAAATTTGAACGGATGTTTTAATGGAGCTGAGCGGACCGTTAATAACCGGAACCAGTTTGGACGTGATAATGAGGAATACGAAAATCAGGATAAAAATCATGGCCGCTTTCACACCGGCAGAGAATGATACCGGCTGCGTCTGAATATCCATAGCATATTCGGGATCGTTTGTTTTAAAAATTTTCGAGTAAATAATGATAACGCCCATAATGATGATGGACGGCAGCATAACGGCCAATTCAGGCCCGAGCGTTGCGGAAATCAAGTATTCCGGAACGACCAGTGCAAGGCCTGCCAGCAGGGTCACAAAGAAAACGCCCTTCAGCGCACGTACGGAACCGCCTATAACGATTACCATGAAGAAAGGGCAAAGAATATCGAGAAGGCCGAGCTGAGTCGTAATATACGTTGCCAATTGGATAGGATCGAGATCCGTAAGTGCCGCCAATGTCGTCGTCGGAATACCGATAGAACCGAATGTCGTCGGCACCGTGTTGGCAATAAGGCAGGCCAGAATGGAACGAATCGGATTAAAACCCAAACCGACGAGTATGCTGGCAGGGATGGCAACCGCCGTTCCGAACCCCGCCATACCTTCCATGAAAGCGCCGAAGCCCCAACCTATGAGGACGGCAAGGATACGTTTGTCATTGCTGACCGTCGTCAACATTTGTTTAATGACGTCCATACTCTTCGTATAAACGGTCAGATTATACGCAAAAATTGCTGCCACGATAACCAATAAAATCGGCCATACTGCCAAGGCAACACCTTCCAGTGCGGCAGTTCCCGCATTCAGCGCAGGCATATCAAAGGCATATACGGCTATAACAGCCGCAATAACGGCTGCAATCGGGCAAGCCTTATAACCGGGAATCTTTAAAAATCCGAGACCGATAACCAGCCAAATTATCGGCAGCAATGCTAAAAACACCATTTCTTATCAACCCTTTCCCTGTGTAAGTTCGCGTGTTCGGAACGGGCAAGCAATTTTACGTAAAGCATAAAAACCGACTGAAAAATATTGTTTCCTGCCTGTTGTCACGCTTTTCTCAGTGTAGACCGTTCAAGTAATCAGTCCTATCACATTATAGTATAATAACTGCCGGGAATAAAGTATTATTCCAAAAAACAGCATGTTTTTTGCAGTAATGACTTTCAGGGATAGGTTAACAATCATAACCACCAGTAGAACTGGTGGTTTGCTCTGACCCTAT
>UMHT01023172.1_pt1 | contig 74574 bp, 79 predicted proteins | sample 1965601 | NCBI WGS metagenome assembly UMHT01 (sample SAMEA4836105, study PRJEB28245) | human gut metagenome | biome: gut microbiome; material: fecal sample | place: Denmark | collected 2008 | reverse complement strand
CTGCAAGAGGCTGCCGACTCAATGTCTTAACTAAATGACATTGAAGATTCCTCCCCCCTCTCAAATATGGATTTTCTATTTATCTTCTGATCATCATTGCTTCATAAGGTCTGAGCACCCCAGTCTCTCCTTTTTCCTTATAATTCCAGATCAGTACCTCTCCGTCTTTCCATTCGCTCAAAAGATCGCACGCTGCCGGTGTTTCACTGAAATTTGCACATACCAGAACTTCTGTATCGCCTTCTTTTCTTATATAGGCAAACACCTGCGGATCTTCTTCCATCAAAAGTGTAAACTCTCCGTTTACAAACACAGAATATTCTTTTCTCAGCCGAATCAGCTTCTGATAATAGTAGAATACAGAATCAGGATCGGATAGTTCCGACTCGGCATTGATCTTCGTGTAATTCGAATTCACTTCCAACCATGGGGTTCCCTTTGTAAATCCTGCATTCACCTCACCACTCCACTGCATCGGCGTTCTTGCATTGTCCCTGCCCTTTGCATAAATGGAGTGCATAATTTCTTCCTTGCTGTATCCTTCATCCAGACGCTCTTTGTACATATTCAGTGTCTCAATATCCTGATAGTGGCTGATATCTGCAAAGCGCACATTTGTCATACCAAGTTCTTCTCCCTGATAGATATAAGGAGTTCCCTGCATTCCATGCAGCAAGGTAGCAAGCATCTTTGCAGATTCCACGCGGTATTTCTGATCATTTCCCCAACGGGACACGATTCTTGGCAGATCGTGATTGTTCCAGAACAGACTGTTCCATCCACATCCGTGCAGTTCTCTCTGCCATTTTGCAAGCACCTGTTTTAATTTCACTACTGGAAGCGGCGCCACATCCCATTTCGACTTTCCTTCCTGCTGATCCAGACCAATATGCTCGAACTGGAACACCATAGAAAACTCGCTTCCATCCGGATTGCTGTACAATTTGGCGCGTTCAATATCTGCGCCCCATGCCTCTCCTACTGTGATCAGATCTCCCTTTTGGAATGTTTCCCTGCTCAGTTCCTGAATAAACTCATGGAGTCTCGGTCCGTTGTTTGTGATCTTTTGATCCGGCTCCTTGGCGATCTGATCGATCACATCCAGACGGAATCCGCCCGCTCCTTTTTCCATCCACCAGAGGATCATGTCATAGATCTCACGGCGCACTTTTGGATTCTCCCAGTTCAGATCCGGCTGTTTTACCGAAAACTGGTGAAAATAGTACTGTTCCAGTTCCGGCACCCATTCCCAGGCAGATCCCCCAAATACGGATCTCATATCATTCGGATACACGCCCTCTTTCCCATCTCTCCAGACATAATAGTCATGGTACGGGTTATCCTTGCTTTTCTTTGCCTCCTGAAACCAGCGATGCTCATCAGAAGAATGGTTTAACACAAGATCCATGATAATCCGGATATTTCTCTTTTTGGCTTCTTTTATCAGCTCTTCCATGTCATCCAGACTTCCGAACATAGGATCGATATCCTGATAATCAGAGATGTCATATCCATTGTCATCCTGCGGGGATTTGCAGACCGGAGACAGCCAGATCGCATCGATTCCCAGCTCTTTTAAATAATCCAGTCTCTGAATGATCCCTCGCAGATCTCCGATCCCATCTCCATTGCTGTCCTGAAAACTGCGTGGATAAATCTGATAGATCACCGCATCCCTCCACCAGTGTTCTTTTCTTGTCCCTTCCATTGATGTTCTCCTTTATTTCTTTCTTCTGATCAAAGTTCCGTTTTTCTTCAATACACCCTGCTCAAATCTGCGGGAAAACAAAACTTCTCCCTCTTCTTTTACTGATACCGATTCCTCAGAACAGTTTAAGAGTACTTCCAGCTGATTGCCGTCCTGATCCAGTTTGATATACTCCACAAGACGTCTCTTCTCATACTCATTCGGAAAATGGAAATACAGACTTTTGCAGGCTGCTTCCTGTTTCCGCATTGCGATCAGCTTTTGCATAATCTGGATTTTTTCCTGGTTTTCGGATGAATCCAGTTCCTGCCACGGCATACATCTGCGGCAGTCCGGATCAAAACCGCCTTCCATTGCAATCTCTGTTCCATAATAAATGCAGGCACTTCCCGGCATTGTAAACAACACGGCAAGTTGCTGGTAAAACAGATCCAGATCATCAAACCGACTCATCAGACGCTGCGTGTCATGAGAATCCAGAAGATTGAACATCACATTGTTGCTCTGCTGCATATACATCGTATAACAGCGGTTCACCATATACTCAAATTCTTCTTTTTCCATTCCCCGATCTAAGAAGAAATCATGGATTCCGCTCATCAGAGGATAGTTCATTACAGAATCGTACTCATCTCCCAGAAGCCACTGACTTGCATCATGCCAGATTTCACCCAGTAAGTACAGATCCGGTTTCATCTGTTTTAAATGCTCCCGGATTTTTTTCAGAAAACGGTGGGAAACTTCATTTCCCACGTCAAACCGGATTCCGTCAATATCGAATTTGCGGATCCAGTCTTCGCATATTTTACAGAAGTATTGAATTACTTCTTCGTTATTTGTATTCAGCTTTGGCATTCCATCAGTAAATGCAAATGAATAAAACCGTCCGTCTCTCGTATCTGCCCGTTTTTCGACTGTTTCCCAGTCATGGATCATAAACCAGTCTGCATACGCAGATTTTTCTTTTTTCTCCAGAACATCCAGCCATGGTGCAAACTTTCTTCCACAATGATTGAACACGGCATCCACCATGATCCGAATCCCATGCTGATGTGCCTCTTCTACCAGATCTTTAAATTCTTCCTCCGTTCCAAAATGAGGATCGATCACCGTATAATCTGTGGTGTCATATTTGTGGTTGGATTCTGCTTTCATAATGGGATTCAGGTAGATTCCCGTGATTCCGAGCCCTTCCAGATAAGGAATTTTTTCCCGGATTCCATTTAAATTTCCGCCAAACCTCTCTTCATTGGTCACAGTACCAGTGCGCCACTTCGTCACACCGGCCTCTTCCTTCGTATCTGCTCCCCTGCAGAACCGGTCCGGAAAAATCTGATACCATACTGTCTCGTTGACCCAGTCTGGCGTCACATTAATATCCGCAGGATTCATCCACGGTACGGTAAAGCACTGCTGCATCCTTCCATCCATCTGCATCTGTTCTTCTGTCAGAAATCCATCCTCAAAATAATACCAGACTTCTTCCTCTGTATGTAATTCAAAATAATATTTGCAGCGTTTATACTTTGGAACCAATGTCGTTGTCCACCAGAGCTGGTGACGCAAACGTTTCTTAAAACAGATTTCCTCTCTCTTTCCGGTCCATTTCTCGTTTCCGCCAAGGATTCCCGATTCAAACGGATCTCCATAATGAATGAAGACCCGTCTGACATCATATCCTGTTCTTAAGTTTACGATCAGCTCATTTTCATTTAACGCATAACTCATCTGTTCTGATGTTTTATGAAAAATTCCAGCAAATTGCATGTTGTCTCTCCTTTAGTTCCGGAATGTGATCAGATTTTTATATCGTTTCAGTTCTTTCCCGGCAAGTGTAAAGTCCGGCATTCTCCACTCCCAGTTCGGAGAACCGACTGTCCCCGGTGTATTCAGATGCCCTTCTTTTCCTTGCCCTAAAATATCCGCCATCGGAATAATCGCATATTCTGCCTTGCTCTTTAATGTATAAGCAAGCAGACGGTCTTTGACACTTCCCTGTCTGATTCCCTCACGTGTGAGAAATCTGCGCACTTTACGCTTCGCCGCGCAGGTCAGATTATGATACCACTCCATCAAAGTATCATTGTCATGCGTTCCTGTATACACGATCATATTTTCTACATCGCGGAAGCTGTCATATGCATATTTTCCTTTTGTCTCAATCGAAAATACAAGGATCTTCATGCCTTTCAGATGATAGTGATCCTTCAATTCCAGTACTTCCGGTCTGAGATCTCCCAGATCTTCCGCCACCAGATTTACACCCGGGATCTTCTCTTTGAGCGTGTCGATCACTTCATATCCCGGCGCCTCAATCCACTCACCTTCCACAGCTGTCGGACAACTTGCCGGAATTTTCCAGAAGGTGTCAAACGCCCGGAAGTGATCGATCCGGATAATGTCAAACAGCTTGCTGCTGTATCCGATCCGGTCCACCCAGAACTGATAGTTGTTTTCTTTTAAATATTCCCAGTTGTAGATTGGATTGCCCCATCTCTGACCGGTAGCACTGAAATAATCCGGCGGAACTCCTGCAATAAAGATCGGCCTTCCGTCTGTATCCAGAAGGAAATTGTCTTTTGATGCCCACACGTCCACAGAATCTACCCCCACATAAAACGGCACATCTCCCATGATCTGAATATCATACGCATTGGCCTTTTCTTTCAGTTTCATCCACTGACTGAAAAATACATACTGTAAAAACATATGATACTGCACTTCTGTTTCTAACTCAGGCGCCAAATCCGTTCTCGCATCCGGCCACATTTTATCTTCCTGTTTCCATTCATTCCAGCAGCATCCCCCGTTTGCCTTTTTCAGTGCACGGAAAGCACCATATTCATATACCCAGCTCTGAGCTGCAAACTCCTGATAGTCTTTTGTCTCACAACCGCCACTTGTAAGAAATGCCTGAAAAGCTTCTCTTAAATAAGGCTCTTTGTGCAGACGCACAGCATCGTAATCGACTTTCGTCGCATATTCGTGAAACCCTTCTGGTCTTTCTTTTAACAGCCCTTCCTCATACAGCGTATCCAGACTGATATATAGCTCATCCCCTGCACAGGAAGAATATGGCTGATACGGGGAGTTTCCGTATCCCACCGGATTCATCGGCAAAATCTGCCAGATCTTCACACCGCTTTCTTTTAACAATGTCAGAAAATGATATGCTTCTGCCCCCATCTCTCCCACTCCCGTTCGGGACGGGAGGGAAGATACAGGCATCAAAATTCCTGTTTTTCTCATTTTACTCTCTCCTTTTGCTTTTGCCATATCCTACAGATGCCAGATGTCTCTGTTATACTCTGCAATCGTTCTGTCGGAAGAGAAAAATCCGGCTTTGGCAATGTTCACCAGCATTTTTTTCTCCCACGCTTTTTCATCTTCGTAATCAGAAAGCATCTGCTCTTTTGTTCTGATATAATCTTTCACATCCAAAAGTGCCATGAACCAGTCTTTGCCTACGATTTCTTTGTACAGACGTCCCAGGTTCACCGGATCTCCGATGCGGATCAAATCTTTACTGATAATAAAGTCTACCAGCTCTTCTACCAGCGGATCATTCTCATAGATGTCTTTGGAACAGTATTCTCCTGTCTCATACAGCTTGATGATCTTTTCTGATGTTTCTCCGAAGATATAAATATTGTCATCCCCTACCAGCTGGTGGATCTCTACGTTTGCTCCGTCTTCTGTTCCAAGTGTCACGGCGCCGTTGAGCATGAATTTCATATTTCCTGTTCCGGAGGCTTCCTTGGATGCCAGCGAAATCTGCTCGGAAATATCACATGCAGGGATCAGCTTCTCTGCTTTTGTCACATTGTAGTTTTCTACCATCACGATCTTCATATATGGGCTTACCTGCGGATCATTGTCAATGAGCTGCTGCAGGCAGAGGATCAGATGAATGATATCTTTGGCAATCGTATATGCCGGAGCTGCCTTTGCTCCGAAGATCATTGTGAGCGGACGTTTCGGCAGATTTCCTTTTTTGATCTCTTTGTATTTGTAGATCGCATACAGTGCGTTCATCTGCTGTCTCTTATACTCATGGAGACGTTTGATCTGGATATCAAATACAGAATTTTCATCAATCTCCACATTCTGTGTCATCTTGAGATATTTCTTTAACTCTGCTTTTGCTTCTTTTTTAATCTCTTTCAATTTTGCAAGAACATTCTCATCATCCTGATATGCCAGAAGTTTTTCCAGTTCTTCTGCATTCTCCATATATCCAGGTCCGATCAGTTCTTTTAAGTACTCTGCCAGATTGTGATTGCAGTGTACCAGCCATCTGCGGAATGTGATTCCGTTGGTCTTATTGTTGAACTTCTGCGGATAAATATCGTAGAACGGTTTCAGCTCAGATTCTTTTAAAATCTCTGTGTGAAGCGCTGCCACACCGTTTACTGCATATCCGAAATGGATATCAATATGTGCCATATGCACACGGTCCATCTCATCGATGATATACACTCTTGGATCGTGGAAATCTCTTCTGACCCGTCTGTCCAATTCCCGGATGATCGGCATCAGATGAGGCACTACTTTTTCCAGGTAAGAGATCGGCCATTTTTCCAGCGCCTCTGCCAGGATTGTATGATTGGTATAGGCACAGGTCTTGCTCACCACATCCACTGCAGTGTCGATATTGAATCCTTTCTGCTCAGTGAGGATCCGGATCAGTTCCGGGATCACCATCGTCGGATGGGTATCGTTGATCTGGATACACACATGCTCATGCAAGTGATACAGATTCACTCCACGCTCCTCGGCTTCTTTGAGGATCAACTGTGCTGCATTGCTGACCATAAAGTACTGCTGATAAATACGCAGAAGCTGTCCTGCCTCATCACTGTCATCCGGATAGAGGAACAATGTCAGGTTTTTGTGGATATCCTGTTTGTCAAACTGGATCCCGTTTCCAATGATGCTCTCATCTACACTGTCCAGATCAAACAGGTGCAGTTTGTTGCAGCCGCTCTGATATCCCGGTACGTCAATATCATACATGGTAGATTTCAGAGTAAAATCTTTAAACGGAACCTCAAAACTCACATCTGTTTTTGTCAGCCAGCTCTTTTCTGTGATCCATGGATTTTTCTCTTCCCACTGTTTGTTGTCAGAAAATTTCTGAAGGAATAATCCGTCGTGATAGTTCAGTCCCACACCGTCTCCATTAAGTCCGAGTGTTGCGATGGAATCCAGGAAACATGCTGCCAGACGTCCCAGTCCTCCGTTTCCAAGAGATGGTTCCAATTCTACTTCTTCAATCTCTGTCAGATCGTGTCCGTGTTTTTTCAGCACTTCTCTGACTTCTTCAAATACACCCAGATTGATCAGGTTGTTGGACAAGAGTTTCCCAACCAGAAATTCTGCGGAAATGTAGTACAGTTTTCTGTCTCCCTCGTTGTGTTTCATACCATTCATTTTTTCTTTGGACCACTGAAGAAGCGCTGCGTAAATCTCTTCACTGGATGCCTCTTTTATTCCTTTGCTGCAAACTGTCTGTAACATCTGCTCTAATTCTTTTTCCATTATCATTCTCCTTTCAGATTCCATGTTCTATTTCTTCTTTTTTTCAATCTGTTCATATACACGGAGCAATTCTCCGACACTCCATGCCTGTGCAAAACAGCCTTTGGAAGACACTGGGTTTTTCCCGTCGTAGATTTCCGGCAGCTGTCCAATGCACCCTTCCTTAAGTGCGCACTCCAGAACTTCCAGCTGCTCTTTTACGTCCTGTTTTGCGCGTTCACTGTATGCGTGAACCTTGAGATACGCCAGATAGTAAGCCCCCAGTGGGAACGTCCATACAGTGCCCTGATGGTATGCCATATCCCGCTTTTCCATCGCTCCTTCATAGTATGGATGAAATTCCGGATCTGCTTCTTCCAGTGTACGCATCCCATAAAAAGTATACAGCTTTTCAAAAACAGTTTCCACTATCTTCCGCTCTTTTTCCGGCTCCAGCATCGTAAACGGCATGGAGAGTGCCCAGATCTGATTGCAGCGGATCTGGGTATCTGCCTCTATTCCGGAAACCAGGTCTTTCAGACAATTTTTCTGCGACATCCAGAATTTTTCTGTAAACGAATCCCTTACCTTTTCTGCCAGTTGCGCGTAGTATCTGCTTGTTTCTGCTTCTTCTGTAAATGTTTCCATAATTTTTAAGGCATTGTACCAGTAGGCATTGATCTCCACCGGCTTTCCGTGTCTTGGAGTCGGCAGAATCTCTCCCACACGTACGTCCATCCAGGTCACCTGAGCAAGACCTTCCCCTGCACAGATCAGCCCGTCTGTATCCATGTGGATCCCAAACTTTGTCCCGTTCTGATATCCATCCATGATCCGCTCCATCACCGAATACACTTCCCGGACAAACTCCATATCTTTTGTTGCTTCATAATACAAATACACGCAATTGATAAACAACAGTGCCGCATCGACTGTATTGTACAGCGGCTCGTTTCCTCCCTCCGGAAACAGATTCGGCATCAGACCGTCTCTCTCATTCTGTGCAAAGGTGCGCAGAATCCTTTTTGCAGTCTCAAACTGTCCGGTAGAAATGCAGATTCCCGGAAGTGCAATCATCGTATCTCTGCCCCAGTCTTCAAAAAACGGATATCCTGCCAAAATCGTATCTCCCCCCGTGGATTCCCGTTTTGAAACAAACTGTCTGGCACTTTTTGAAAGCATTTTCCCAGCCTCCGAAGTAAATCCGGCTGTTTCCTCGAGCTGTTTTCTGTCTGCTTTCGTCTGCTCAATGATCGTCTGTGCACTGTTTTTTGATGGTTCCATCTCATAGACTACTTCCAGAACCACCTGTTTTCCCGCCTCTGCCTGCAGACGGATCTGATGGTTGGCTCTTGCGTGTCCATACGCCCTGCGTCCGTCACAGACATCATAGCGGTAAAAATAAACTTCCTCTGTCTCTGCGATCTCTTTTATCATTCCGTTTGTACGAAGATGCAGTGTCATTCCTTCACTTTCCACTGCTCCTTTTGTAAATACGATTTCCTGATCCGGCAAGAGATCGGCTCCCTTTGGTACGAACTGGAAAAATGGAGTCAGCACAAATTCCACATTCCGGCTGCTGCGGTTTTTGATTTCATAACGAAGCGCCACTGTATTTTCTTCCTGTGGCATTCCAATCTCTTTTTTGATCTCCACACCATTTACAAGGAATCTCCAGATCGGAGTATCTTCATAGGAAAATGCCGCCAGATGAAGATATCCATCCTCCGGTGTCTGCTCCTCAAACTCCTGTGTGGACAGTGTAAGCTCGTCTCCTTCTTCTATCAGAAGTTCTTCTTTTAAGCGGTGTATCATGTTGTATCTGCAGTTTGGCGCTGTTGTACAAGCCATCAACAGTGCATGATCATTTCTTGACACTGCACCAGTCATCGTCATGGAGGAAAATCCCCCCAGTCCGTTGGTCATCAGATAACAGTTTTCCAGTCCCCGCTCTCTCGTTTTCCAGTCTTGTTTTCCATACATCCATTTCATCACACTTTACCTGCTCTCTTCCCTTTTTCCAAGTATCAAAATACTGACCGGAGAAACTTTCATACGTTTCGCTGCAATCTGCGGATGTTTCCATAAAAAGCTGTCCTCTCCGTCTGCAAGAACTTCCCATGTCCCTTCTGAAAGTTTCACTTCCTTCTGTTTTTCACTGCCGTTATATACAATACAGAGTGTTTTCCACAACTGCACAAACTCTTCTCTTCATGTTCCCTCACCTTTCATTTTTGTTTCGTATTATTTCGTATATGATGATGATATCATTTTTTCCCTGTTTCGTCAATCCTAACAACGTATAGTACTCTTTATTTTCTATGTTTTGCATAGTTTTTATCCTGTATTTTTATTCACTTTCAACAATCCATGTTTTTTTGCAAACAAGAAACTTTCCGAAACTCACTCTCTTTTTCCATGGATATTCATTGCATTTTCCACTTTTTTTCTATATAATGAAAAAGGTTACTATGAACAGTAACAAAAAAAGGACGCAGAAAGGAGCCCCAATGGCTACATTACAGGATATTGCTGATCGTCTGAATATCTCAAAAGGCACTGTTTCCAAAGCCTTAAACGGTGCACCTGATATCAGCGAAACTTTACAAAAAACCGTACTGGAAACAGCTGTTGAAATGGGATATACAAAAATCCGCCGCCAGAAGGCTGCGGAGAAAAAACTCTGTATTCTGATTGAAAACGTAGATTACAAAGAGTCACATCAATTTGGATATGAAATCCTGCTCGGCTTCCGCCAGCTTGCAGAACCTGCCGGTTATACCGTAGATATTGTAGATACTACTGAAAAACTGCAGAAAAGCACCCCGTACGATGTTTTTATGCTGCAAAACCAGTATCTGGGAGCTTTTGTCGTTGGATTTTCGTTGAATGATCCGTGGATGAAAGATTTTCAGACCAGCAGAACACCGACCGTTCTGTATGACAACTATATTATTGCAAATCCAAATATGGCATATGTCGGAATCGACAACAACGAAGGCATGGAACTCGCCGTCTCCCATTTAAAAAAACTGGGACATAAAAAAATCGGATATTTGAGCAGCGCCCTTGGTTCTCATATCATGCAGATCCGCCACAAAGCATTTTTCCACGCTTTGAAACAAAACGGCCTAAAGTCCGATCCGACCTATGCGGGAAGTTCCTACTATATCACTCAATGTATGGAAAAGCATCTGCCCCGTCTGTTGGATCTGGGAATCACCTCTATTGTCTGCAACCATGATCTGATCGCCAATGCCGCGATGATTCAGTGTCAGCAGCTCGGATACAAAGTTCCGGACGAGATCAGCATCATCGGGTTTGATGATCTCCCGATCTGCGCATATACTTCCCCGCCGCTGACTACCATCCGCCAGGAACGGATCCAGCTTGGCAAAAGTGCTTACTATGCTCTGGACAGTCTGATGAATCAAGTATCCATCGGAACACTTCTGTTACATGCAAAATTAATTGAGAGGGGATCGACCGGAGAGGTCCCTCAGACAAATAATAATATAAAAAGAACTGGCGATTGATTTCAGCTTCAACCGCCAGTTCTTTTTACAAATCATATTCTTTTAACAGAGTCTCCCGATATGCCTCATCCTCCACTGCCCGTTTCATATCGTCCATTCGCTGCTCTTTGAGTAATTTCTCATAAAGCGCATTGATTCTCCGTTCCCCTTCTTTATATCCTGTCTCATACATATCCTCTTCATATTTTTCCCTTTCCGTTTACAATCCCGCAATTTTCACAAAAACAGCAAAAAAAATACGCAGGCCATCGTATCGCCCACGCATTTTTCATTTCTTATAATTCAATCCGTCCTGTTGTATCTTTATTGATTACGTAATATGCTGCGGATTCTTCTGGCTTCAGATAAAGTTTTACATCTTTCAGCTCGCCTACTTTATGCTTCAGCTCTTTTGTCCAGACTTCTTTTACTTTTTTCATCAGCTCTTTTTCTGAATATTCTTTTCCGGCAAACTGCAGATACATTTCACATTTTACTGCTGTTTTTGCTGCTGTCGTTGTCTTTGCAGAAGTTTTTCTTGCTCTTGTCTTTTTTTCTTCTGCTGCCGGCTCAGATTCCTGTAACACAGCTGCTCTTGTTTCAATTGCTTTTGTTGTGTCTTTCTTGGTCTCGATTGCCTTTGCCTTTCCTGCTTTTGTCTCAATCGCCTCTACTTTTGCAGGTTTTACTTCTTCTTTTTTCTCTGTCGCCTTTTCATTTGCAACAACTTTCTTTGCTGTCTGTGCTGATGTCACTTCTTCTGCTGTCTTTACCGGTGTCTGTACTGTTGTTTTCGCTGTTGTCTTAGATGCTCCTTTTTTTGCTGCCATATCAATTCCCTCCTGATAAAACACGAAACGGATATTGCTCCGCTTATCTTCCGGCTCTGCCGCAAACCACACGGCCGGAACATAACTGTTATCCCCTACTTTTCGCAGGTTCAGCAAATATTGTACCTCATTTTTCCAAAAACGTCAAAAAAATATCAGAGCTCCGTTTTCTTTTCCTGTTCCCGTTCCTGATAACCTCTGAAAAAATCGGATAATTTATCCAGTGTCTGCAGCAAAATTGCAAGCTCCTGCTCCTTTAGATTTTCAATCACCGCATTGGTCATCTGCATATGGAAATTCTTATGATGCTCATATGCTTTCTTCCCTTTTCCGGTCAACTGGATATAGACCACCCTGCGGTCTGTCTCGCTCCTCTGCCGTGTCACATATTTTTTATTAACCAGGCTGTTCATAGACGTTGTCAAGGAACCCGCTGTAATTCCCAGTGTTCTCGCAACTGCCGACATTGTGCTTTCCTCTCCCAGACCGATTGCTTCTATTATATGCATGTCGTTGTTGGTAATATCCTTAAATTCCTCTGTTATGATTGCTTTTTCTTCCAATTCCCAGATTTCGTTGAACAGGTGAACCAGGGTATCATTAATGGTCTTATATGCATCCAAAGATGTATTCTCCTCTCCGTACCATTCACTTGTTCCTGTCCTTTACGTAAACAATGATGCCACCACTTCCTCTACGGTCTCGATCTTTTCTGCCTTCCATGCGTTGGCGCCGCAAAAGATAAGTCCGTTTTCTATATCTCCTTTCACCGCGGCGATCAGGCTGTCTGTAATGCAGTATGGTATCTGAGAAGGGTTACATTTTGCAAGACATCTGTGACAGGAACTGTGTTCTATTTTCTCTCCAAGCATAACACGTTTCATGAGGGGATTCAAGATGGCTCTTCCCGGCATTCCGACCGGACTTTTCACAATGTCGATCTCATCTTTTACAGCTTTCAGATACGCTTCTTTATACCGCCGGTGGGCATCACATTCTTTTGTTGTAACAAATCTGGTTGCCACCTGAACCCCATCCGCTCCAAGCTGCTCCATCCTTTGGACATCACTTCTGTCATAAATTCCGCCTGCTGCAATCACTGGAATCCGGCACTTGTACTTCTTCGCATACTGCCGCACCACGTCCAGAATATTCCCGAACTCCATATGGTAGGCATCTCCCTTCCACTTGTCCAGTTCCGCCTCTGTAAATCCAAGATGACCTCCTGCAAGAGGCCCTTCTGCCACGATCAGATCCGCCGTCCTTCCATATTTTTTATCCCAGTATTTCAAGATTACCTGCGCAGAACGTGCTGTGGATACAATGGGAGCAATTTTCACCGCACTGCCTTCTGTCAGTGCCGGAAGGTCCACAGGCAGCCCTGCACCGGATATGATTAGGTCTGCACCTGCTTTTACTGCTGCCTTTACATGATCTGCATATCCTTTTAAAGCCGTCATAATGTTATATCCGATGATTCCGTTTTCTGAAATTTGACGTGCTTTTTGCATTTCTTTTCCAATCGCACGAAGGTTGGCCTCCTCCGGATGTTTATCAAAATCCGGTTCCCGATATCCGATCTGAGCAGTGGATATCACTCCGATTCCGCCGGCTTTCGCCACACTTCCCGCCAGCCTTCCCAGACTGATTCCTACACCCATTCCCCCCTGGATCAAAGGAACTTTTGTTATTTTTTCTCCGATTTTTAAGTTTTCCATATTTTACTTCTTTCTATGGTATTTTTATGTTGTTACATCTTCCGGAAACGCTCGTAACGCTGCACTGCCAGCTCCTCAGGCGAGAAATTGCAGTGCGTGTCCAGAAACTCTGTGATCTTTTTTTGAAGAACAAAAACCACAGACTGCATGGTTTCTTCTGTATACACTTCTGGTTCCGCAATGACAGCTTCAATCACGCCAAGTTTCTTCAGATCTGCTGCTGTCAATTTCATCACCTCTGCCGCTTCACTTGCGCGTTTGCTGTCTTTCCACAAGATGCTCGCAAACCCTTCCGGAGACAGCACAGAATATATCGCATTTTCCAGCATCCAGACTTCATCCGCGACTGCCAGCGCCAATGCACCTCCGCTTCCGCCTTCACCGATCACAACAGACAGAACCGGAACCTTCATGGATGACATTTCAAACAGGTTTCTTGCAATGGCTTCTCCCTGCCCCCGCTCTTCTGCCTCTATACCGCAAAATGCCCCCGGTGTATCCACAAACAGAAGAATCGGCCGTTTAAATTTCTCGGCCTGCTTCATCAGACGAAGTGCTTTTCGATATCCTTCCGGAGACGGCATTCCAAAATGATGCGCTACATTTTCTTTGGTAGATTTTCCCTTCGCCTGTGCGATCACTGTAACCGGAATCCCCGCAAACCTCGCGATTCCACCAATGATTGCAGGATCATCTCCATAACAGCGGTCTCCATGAAACTCCAGAAAATCGGAAAAAAGTGTACGGATATAATCCTGTCCTACAGGCCGGTCATTTTTTCTGGAAATTGTGACCCGTTCCCACGCATCTTTTTCCTGTACAGACTGCCGTTCTTTTTCCACTGCCTGTATCGGACTTTGAGTAACAGAACCTTTAAAATTCTGATGCATCTGCAGAATATTTGCAAGAACAGTTCTCATCTCTTTTCGCTCTACGATACGATCGATAAAGCCGTGTTCCAGTAAAAATTCAGAACGCTGAAAGCCTTTCGGCAGTTTTTCCCCGATAGTCTGTTCAATGACTCTCGGACCTGCAAATCCAATCAGCGCTTTCGGCTCTGCCAGGATTACATCTCCCAGCATTGCAAAGCTGGCAGTCACCCCGCCTGTGGTCGGATCTGTCAGCACCGAAACATAGAGAAGTCCCGCATCACTGTGCTGTTTTAATGCAGCTGCCGTTTTCGCCATCTGCATCAGAGATACAATTCCCTCCTGCATTCTGGCACCGCCGGAACAGGCAAATATAATCACCGGGAGCTGTTCCTTTGTGGCGCGTTCCACCGCTCTTGTGATTTTTTCTCCCACAACCTGTCCCATGCTCGCCATCAGAAACCGCCCGTCACACACCGCGATCACCGCAGGATTGCCCTCGATAGATGCTTTTCCGGTCACAACAGCTTCTGAAAGTCCGGTCTTTTCCTTCAGACTTTTTACCTTTTCCTCATATCCCTTAAACTCCAGCGGATTGACAAATTCCATGTCTTTCTCCCACTCTTCAAAGGAATCTTCATCCACAGTCATCCGGATTCTTTCATATGCGTGCACCCGGAAGTACCCCTGACATTTCGGACAGATATAGCCTGCACTTTTTACCTCTTCCGTCAGAATCGCAGCGCCGCATTTATTGCACTTCTTCAGGAGTCCTTCCGGAACTTCCGGCCGTTCGCTTTTCAGCGGAATATAACTTTTTCGATTTTTCTTAAACATATTCTGCAGTTTCATATACTTGCTTCCTTTTTACTGATTTTCCATCGTTTCAATAAATTCAATATCGGTATTTCCACTTACAAAATCGGGATGATGTAAAATGTCATACTGATAATCCACATTGGTCTGAATTCCCTCAATGATCACTTCACCCAATGCACTTCGCATTTTCAGAATTGCTTCGTCTCTGCTTTTGGCATGCACGATCAGCTTTGCCAGCATGGAATCGTAATACGGCGGCACTGTATATCCACTGTAGATCGCCGTATCAATCCGCACCCCTTTTCCGCCTGGCAGATAGACATCTGTGATAGTTCCCGGAGAAGGGCGGAAATTCTTTACCGGATCCTCGGCATTGATTCTGCATTCAATAGCATGACCATTTAAGGAAATGTCTTCCTGCGAAACTTTTAGCTTCTCTCCATCTGCGATCCGAATCTGCTCCTTAATCAGATCGATTCCTGTCACCCACTCTGTGACCGGATGCTCTACCTGAATCCGGGTATTCATTTCCATAAAATAAAAGGCTCCGCTTTTCTCCAGCAGAAACTCAATCGTTCCCGCATTGGTATACCCTGCTGCCTTTGCCGCCCGCACAGCGGCCTCTCCCATTGCTTTACGCAGCTTCGGATTTAACGCCGAAGATGGAGATTCCTCGATCAGCTTCTGATGATTCCTCTGGATCGAACAGTCCCGCTCTCCCAAATGCACTACATTTCCATGCTTGTCTGCCAGAATCTGAAATTCAATATGACGCGGATGCTCAATAAAATGTTCGATATACATGGCATCATCACCAAAGGCATTTTTTGCCTCACTCTGAGCCGTCAGAAATGCGGACTCAAATTCCTCCTCTGAATATGCGGTGCGCATTCCTTTTCCGCCGCCTCCAAGCGCTGCTTTGATCATCACCGGATATCCCACTTCCCCGGCAATTCGTTTCCCGTGCTCTGCTTCGTATATACATTCACTGCATCCGGGAATAACCGGTACATTGGCTGCTTCCATAGTCTGCCTGGCAATCGATTTATTTCCCAGTTTTTGAATCACAGAAGAAGACGGTCCGATAAAGATGATTCCACATTTTTCACAAAGCTCTGCAAATCTGCTGTTTTCTGACAGAAATCCAAATCCCGGATGGATCGCATCTGCACCGGATGTCAGCGTGGCACTTAATATATTTTCCATACTCAGATAGCTTTGTGCAGACGGCGCCGGACCGATACACACTGCCTCATCTGCCAGCTGTGTATGCAGCGCTTCTTTGTCTGCCTCTGAATAAACAGCCACAGTCAGAATGCCCATCTCCCGGCATGCCCGAATGATCCGGACTGCAATCTCACCTCTGTTTGCAATCAATATTTTTTCTATCATCTCTACTCACCTACCATAAATGTCAGCTGTGCACTGGCTACCACGTTTCCATTCACAGATGCCACTGCTTCCCCGACTCCTACCGGCCCTTTGCGTTTGATGATCTTTGTCTCCAGCTTCAGTTTGTCTCCCGGAAATACCATTCCTTTAAATCTGCAGTTCTGCACGCCTCCGAAAAATGCGATCTTCCCCTGATTTTCCGGAACACTTAAGATCGCGACTGCACCGACCTGCGCCAGAGCCTCTAAAATAAGAACTCCCGGCATCACTGCTTTCTTTGGAAAGTGCCCCCGGAAAAATTCTTCCCGGTAAGTCACACACTTATATCCCACCGCAAATTCTCCGGGTTCAAAATCTTCAATCGCATCCACAAGTAAAAACGGATGTCTGTGAGGAATGATTTCCTGTATCTGTTCAATGTTCAATGCTTTCATATTCTGCACCTGCCTATCTCACGATAAAAAGCGGCTGTCCGTATTCTACCGGCGCTCCGTTTTCTACCAGTATTTCTTCTATCGTTCCGTCAAACTCACTTTCAATCTCATTCATCAGCTTCATTGCTTCCACGATTGCCAGAATCTTTCCTTTCTGTACCTGCTCTCCCACCTGTACAAACGGATCTGCATCCTCTGCCGGTGATGCATAGAAGGTTCCTACCAGAGGCGACTTGATGACATTTCCCTCTCTGCTTTTTACAGATTCCCGCGGCTGCTCAAGTACGTTGTCCGACACAGACTCACTTTGCTCTGCAAGTCTGACTTCCCCTTTTTCTTTTTTTAAAGAAATCTTAAAGTCTCCTTCTTCATATTTGAATTCTCCGAGATTCGAGGATGAGACTGTCTGGATCAGTTCTACCAACTGCTCAAATTTCATATTATCTACACTACCCTTCATATTTTTTCAGCAACAGTGACGCATTGTGTCCTCCAAACCCGAGAGAATTCGTCAGCGCATATGTGATCTCTTTTTCAACCGGTGCGCCGATCGCATAATCCAGACTGCACTCTTCCTCTGTCTCTTTGGTTCCCATGGTCTGGTGGATGAATCCATCCTGGATACTTTTCACGCATGTAACAAATTCCACCCCGCCGGCTGCTCCCAGAAGATGTCCGATAATCGATTTTGTAGAATTGACAACAACCTGATCTGCCGATTCTCCCAGTGCATACCGGATTGCTCTTGTCTCATACAGATCATTGTGATGGGTACTCGTTCCATGCGCATTGATGTAATCGATCTGCTCCGGCTGTGCGCCTGCCTCTTCCATCGCAAGCTTCATCGCCATCCCGGCTCCCTCTCCGTTTTCTGCCGGAGACGTAATATGGTACGCATCTCCCGTTGCCCCGTATCCGACAACTTCTGCGTAAATTCTGGCTCCCCGCTTCTTCGCATGCTCCAGTTCTTCCAGCATTACGATCCCGGCTCCCTCTCCTAACACAAATCCATTTCTGTCTTTGTCAAAAGGAATGGAGGCTCTCTTAGGATCCTCAGAATCCGAAAGTGCCGTCAGCGCCGTAAATCCTGCCACGCCGCTTGGGCAGATACAGCTTTCTGCACCTCCTGCCACGCAGAGATCCAGATCTCCATATGCAATCGCACGAAATCCGTCTCCGATACAATGCGTTCCTGATGCGCATGCTGTCACAACACTGGTACATTTTCCTTTGAATCCCAGCTGAATGGAAACATTTCCTGCTGCCATATTGGAGATCATCAGCGGAACCATCAGAGGATTCACTCTGGATGGCCCTTTCTGCAGAATTTTTTCGTAATTTGTCTCCACAGCCTGAAGGCTTCCAATCCCTGAACCAACGATCACCCCCGCCCGATACGGGTTCTCCTGACTCATATCAATTTTCGCATCTTCAAAGGCTTCCTTTGCCGCGGCTACTGCATACTGGGCGAACGGCTCCATTCTCTTCGCTGCTTTGAAATCCATCCGCTCTTTTGCCGAAAATCCTTTCACCTCTGCCGCCAGTTTTACCTTGTATTCTGAAGTATCAAACTTTGTGATGGGACCGATTCCCACCTTTCCTTCCCGCACACTGCTCCAGAACTCCTCCACTGTGTTTCCCACAGGTGTCACTGCTCCAAGCCCGGTCACTACCACTCTTCTTTTCATACTGTTCTCCTTTTCTACATTGCCATACCGCCATCCACATTCAATACCTGGCCGGTGATATATCCTGCTTTGTCTGATGCAAGAAACCAGACCGCTTCTGCCACATCTTCCGGATTTCCAAAACTCCCCAGCGGAATCTGACTCTTTGCATGATCCTGCACCTGTTCAGAAAGAACTTCTGTCATTTCTGTTTTGATAAATCCCGGCGCCACTGCATTGACTGTAATTCCTCTGGATGCGAGTTCTCTTGCCGCAGATTTGGTCAGCCCGATCACACCTGCTTTGGATGCACTGTAGTTTGCCTGTCCTGCATTTCCCAGAATACCGGATACTGAAGAAATATTGATGATCCGCCCCGCCTTCTGACGAAGCATCTGCCTGGATGCAAACCGGATTCCGTTAAAGGTTCCCTTTAAATTCGTCTGAAGTACCGCATCATAATCGGATTCCGTCATTTTCATGAGCAGTCCGTCTCGCGTGATCCCTGCATTGTTAACCAGAATATCCAGTCTTCCATAAGTTTCTATCACATCTTTAAAAAATGCTTCACAGGCAGAAAAATCAGAAACATCACATCCATAGATTCCTGCATTTCCCCCTTGTTCTTTAATTGTTTGCTGCACCTGTTTTGCCTGTTCTTCATTGCCACGGTAATTGATGACAACAAAAACGCCCTCTTCTGCCAGTTTTTCTGCAATTGCTCTTCCTATTCCACGGGAAGCTCCTGTTACGACCGCCACTTTCTGTTCTAACATAATTCTTTTCCTGCTTTCTCAATATCTTCCCATGTGGAAACCTGATATACCTTCACATCACGGTTGATCTTCCGTAAAAATCCGGATAACGTACGTCCTGGTCCAATCTCTACAAAGGTATCCACACCCTGTCTGATCATCTCTTCCACACTCTGCTGCCAGCGAACCGGTGCTGCGATCTGCTGTATAAGCAATTCTTTTGTTTCCTCAATATCGGAAACATACTGCCCGCTCACATTCGTCACATACGGGATCTGAAGGGGTGAAAATTCAATCTGATCCAGTACCTCTTTTAACTGTCCTGCCGCTTCCTGTAACATCGGAGAATGAAATGGACCACTGACGTTTAACGGAAGTACCCGTTTTGCTCCTGCATCCTTTAAAACTGCCCCTGCCTGCTCTACACTTTCTTTCCATCCGGTGATCACAATCTGCCCCGGACAGTTATAGTTTGCAATACTCACTCCTTCAATCCCAGCGATCGCGGCTTCAATCTTTTCGGCATCCAGGCCAAGTACCGCAGCCATCGCGCCTTTTCCATCCGGAACGGCGTTCTGCATCAAAATGCCTCTCTTTCGAACTGCCAGGATCGCATCCTCGATCTGCATCCCTCCTGCCGAAGCAATGGCACAATATTCTCCCAGACTCAACCCTGCCGTTACATCCGGCTTCACACCGGATGTACGCAGCACCTGCTCCATTGCCATACAGACCGTAACAAGTGCTGCCTGGGTATATTCCGTCTGATGAAGATTTTCATTTTCCTCAAAACACAAGGATTTCATATCCAGCTTCAGAAGCCCGGATGATCGGTCAATGATATTTCTCGCAATCTCGCTGTGTTCGTAAAAATCTTTTCCCATTCCGGCTGTCTGCGCTCCCTGTCCGGGAAACATAAATGCTATTTTACTCATGCTTGGAAACTCCTTTTAACAATTTTTCTGCCTGCTCGGTGAGATTCTGTATGATCTCCTCACAGGAAAGTATCTCTTTTACCATTGCCGCAGACTGGCCTGCCATCACACTTCCATTTGTCACATCTCCGTCCACAACCGCTTTTCTAAGCCCCCCCAGCGTCAAAAGCTCCAGTTCTTCAAACGGAACCCCCGCCTGTTCTTTTTCCAGGTATATTTTTGTCATCTGATTGCGAAGCGCACGAACCGGATGCCCAGTGCTTCGTCCGGTGACTCTGGAATCAATATCTCTGGCTTTTATAATACAGTTTTTATAGTTTTCGTGAACCTGTGCTTCTCTGGATGCCACAAACCTGGTACCAATCTGTACCCCTTCTGCTCCCAGCATGAATGCCGCAGCCATCCCCCGTCCGTCTGCAATTCCACCGGCCGCAATGACCGGTACATTCACCGCATCGACTACCTGAGGTACCAGCACCATGGTCGTATTCTCGCCGATATGCCCGCCTGCTTCTGTGCCTTCTGCCACCAGTGCATCTGCTCCGCACCGCTCCATCCGCTTCGCAAGGGCAACAGACGCAACCACCGGAATCACTTTGATTCCAGCCTCTTTCCAGAGACTCATATATTTTTCCGGCGAACCCGCTCCCGTTGTCACAACCGGAACTTTTTCTTCTGCCACCAGCTCTGCCACTTCTTTCGCATAAGGGCTCATCAGCATAATATTGACGCCAAACGGCTTGTCGGTTCTTCTTTTCACTTCCTGAATCTGAGCGCGCACCCACTCGGCAGGCGCACTGGCTGCTCCGATGATCCCAAGCCCTCCGGCATTCGAAACTGCCGCTGCCAGATGACTCTCCGCAACCCAGGCCATACCTCCCTGTACAACAGGAGATTCAATCCCCAAAAGTGTGGTAATCTTTGTCTTCATGCCAGTATCCTTCCTTCTATTTGTGTGCTTCCAGATATTTTACAACGTCTCCTACTGTCTGGATCTGCTCCAGATCTTCCGACGGAATCTCTACCTCAAATGCTTCTTCAAACGCCATCACCATTTCAAACAGATCCAGAGAATCTGCTCCCAGATCTTCTTTAAAGGATGTCTCCTCTGTAATTGTTCCTGCGTCTGCTCCTAATGATTCTGCTGTAATTTCTTTGATTTTTTCTAACATAATTTTCTTCCTTTCTTTTACCATTCCAACAGACTTCCCGCCCAGGAAAGTCCTGCTCCAAATCCTGCAAGTATCAGTTTGTCTCCTTTTTGCAACCGCCCTTTTCGATTCCATTCATCCAAAAGAATGGGAATGCTTGCCGCAGAGGTATTTCCATATTCCTGCAGATTCATCGGAAATCTGGAAAGTTCTGCCCCGATCCGCTTCGCCGCTGCTTCAATGATCCTCTGATTGGCCTGATGCAAAAAGAAGTAAGAAATCTCTTCCTTTTCTGTCTGTGCCTTCTGCAGCAATTCCTCCACGATCTCCGGGACTCTTCGGACTGCAAATTTAAATACGCTCTGTCCATCCATCTGAATATAGGCGTCCTTCTCCCGCCCCGGAGCATCCCAGTCTTTTCTGTGACGGCTGTATCCGGTCAGCACAGCTCCTTTTCTTCCATCCGAATGTGCCGCCTGGACAAACATCCCCCCCTCTTCTGCCCGGAGGACAACTGCTCCTGCTCCGTCTCCGAATAAAATACAGGTACTGCGGTCTCTCCAGTCCACCACATGAGACATGCTGTCTGCCCCGATCACAAGCGCCGTCCGGTAAATCCCTGCACGGATATATGCCTGAGCGGTCTGAAGCGCAAATAAAAATCCGCTGCATGCTGCATTGAGATCAAATCCCGCCGCATGCTCTGCCTGTATTTCTCTTTGCACTTCACATGCCGTACATGGAAAAACAGTCTCCGGCGTGGAGGTTGCCACCAGGATCAGATCCACTTCTTCTGCCAACATCCCGGCCTGCGCAAGTGCTCTTTTGGCTGCCATGGCTGCCATATAAGACGTTGTCTCCTGTTCTGCCAGATGCCGTCTGGCGATTCCCGTCCGTTCACGGATCCAGGCGTCATTTGTATCCACCAGGTTTGCCAGTTCTTCATTTTCCACGATTCTGGCCGGCACATAAGAGCCGGTTCCGCATATTCTTCCTGTCATCTTTTCTCTCCATTATTTTTGTTTCAAAATATTTTTATTTTAAAATACTTTGATATTCAAACTATATCACAAAAAATAAATTTGTCAATCCTATTTTTTTGCCCTATAATAAAACATGAATTTTTTCAAGAAAGACGAGGCGATTTTTATGAATTCTGTTCCGACAGAAAATCCACTGGGTTATGAACCACTTCCCAGACTTTTAAAATCTTTTGCAGTCCCAAGCATTATCGCAATGCTTGTCAGTTCTTTGTATAACATCGTAGACCAGGTATTTATCGGCCAGGGAGTCGGCTATCTCGGTAATGCAGCTACTAATGTTGCGTTTCCTCTGACCACCATCTCTCTTGCCATCGCACTTCTGATCGGCATCGGAAGCGCTTCACTGTTTTCTCTGAATCTGGGAGCCGGCGAAAAAGAGGACGCCGCACAGGTCGTAGGGACTGCATTTACGATGATGCTTGTCTTTGGTGTGATCTACGCCTTACTGATCGAGATTTTTCTCGTTCCGCTGCTCACCGCATTCGGTGCAACAGCTGAAATCATGCCATATGCCAAAGAATACACCCGGATCGCCGCAATCGGTATGCCGTTTCTGATTGTCAACAATGGGATGAGCAACCTCGCCCGGGCAGACGGAAGTCCGAAATTTTCCATGACCTGTATGCTGATCGGTGCGATCATTAACACCATACTGGATCCGGTCTTTATTTTTATCTTTAAACTGGGAGTTGCAGGCGCTGCGTGGGCAACGATTATCGGACAGATTGTATCCTGTCTGGTTGCCGTCAGCTATTTAAAGCGATTCCGAAATGTGGAACTAAAAGCGCATTATTTCCGGCTTCACAGAAAGCTTTGTTTAAAAATCGCTTCCCTCGGCATGAGCAACAGTTTAAATCAGGTAGCGCTCACATTTGTACAGATCGTACTGAATAATTCACTGACCTATTATGGAGCACTTTCTCCTTACGGAAAAGAAATCCCGCTGGCAGCTTGTGGAATTGTTATGAAAACAAATGCGATCCTACTGGCAGTCATCATCGGGATCTCTCAGGGCTCCCAGCCAATCCTCGGGTTCAACTACGGTGCAAAACAGTATGATCGTGTCCGCGGCGTTTATAAACTGGCAATCCAGTGTAATCTGGTCATATCTCTGATTGGATTTCTTTTGTTCCAGCTATGTCCACGCCAGATTATCTCCCTGTTCGGAACGGGAGATGCTCTTTATTTTGAGTTTGCCGTCAAATTTATGCGGATCTTCCTGTTTATGGTCCTCTTAAACGGCGTACAGTTATTATCATCCAATTTCTTTGCTGCAATCGGAAAACCAGTCAAAGGAATGCTGCTCTCCCTCACCCGTCAGGTTTTCTTCCTGATACCGCTGCTTTTCATTCTTCCGCTGTTTTTGGGAATCGACGGAATTATGTATGCGGGACCGGCAGCTGATGCCATTGCGTTCCTTACTTCTGTGTTCTTGATCTCACGCGAAATGAAGAAGATGAAACTGGCAGAAATAGCTAAATAATATGAATAATTCAAAAAAATAAAAAAATTTAGATTTTTTTGAATTTAGGGGTTTACAAATCGATTCCACTATGGTATTATACATCTTGTCAGGCGGACAGCCGACAAGAAACGCGGAAGTGGCGGAATGGCAGACGCGCTAGATTCAGGTTCTAGTGGGAGTTAATCCTGTGAGAGTTCAAGTCTCTTCTTCCGCACTAGATGAAAGACATTCGAGAGATCGAATGTCTTTTTTGTAATTTACAGATTTACTATTTTTCAATCTTTCCACTTCATCTCGCATTGTACCTTCTATTATTTTATGATATTCTAAAAAAGAACATATGATATTAATTTTTCTCAATATGAATGGATGTGAATAATCATGACTTCACGCAATTTTTATTGCGGAATCTGGAGTCTGTGCCTGATCCTGATTTTATGCCAAAAACCACTCCCCGCTTTTTTCGTTACAGCAGGAAATATCATCGGCGTCGTGATCGGACAATTCCTCGGTGATTTAATCCGGACAGAGAATATCAAAAAAATCACAGATACTATGAATCCACAACAAATCTATGAACTGCACAATCATCCCGGAGTACCTCTTTGGCTGCTTGTCATCGTACTTTTTCTTGTACTCGGTTTGATTACTGACTTATTTTTCAACAAATTTCATAAAAAGAGGGTACCACACGATCATCAAATCTGATGCTCGTGTGATACCCTTGCAAATATCATTTTTCTCACTGCCATTCTCTAATAATGGTATCTGCATGAAATAATATAGACATTTTTTTCATCAATCTTATAGACCAGCCGATCTTTTTCATTGATCCTTCGACTCCAGAATCCTGATAAATCTCCCAATAGTGGTTCAGGTTTTCCGATGCCAGAATTTCCATTTCTACAAATATCTTCAATCAGCTTGTTAATCTTCTTCAGCGTTTTTTTATCTTCTGTCTGCCAATAAATATAATCTTCCCATCCGTTTTTTGTAAAAACTTTATTCATCCTCAGAAACCTCTATTAACTCTTTCATTTGAAGCATCCCTTCTTCCAACTGACGTTTGGATTCCATCAGCCATTTATAGTTCTCTTCATTTCCGATAAGATGCATATTTTCCATCATGTTATTATATGTTTCTTCAGATATCATCACAATGTTTTTATTTTTTTTACGCGTTACAATCAGGGTTTCAAAATCATCAGAAACTTTATCCATACATTCTTTCATATTTCCCCTTAATTCTGTATAATTCACTGCTAACATTGCTTCCACCTCCTATAATAAAACGTACAATTTTCTGTACTTATATTATAGTATGCAGTATTTTATAAAGTCAATACAAAAAGGAAATATCTTATTTTTTAATCGTTTCCGCTGCTGCTTTTACAATTCCCGTTTTTGACTTAAAGGTTACATTTCTCTGTAAGAAGAAATTGATGACCTACGCAGCAAACAATGTAATTTCTACTGCAAGAAAGTATGCCATTCCGCCTCCGCCGCCCTGTGAAATACTTCCGGCTGCATAATCAAACACATAATATCTGCTGCCGTCCAGGTTCTGTCCTATCGGAAGAACCTGGAAAGCGGTATTGACTAAATCTATAAAACTGAACAAGTATACCCTCGCTCTCTATGTGCTCCTCTATTCTATCACAAACTCATAAACAATATCCTTTTGTGCACTGATGCGATACGGATCTTCCACATCACTGCCCCAACTGTCAATACCACCTACTCCACGTACTGATCCGCAGATGCAGACTACGGTTCTCCACGGCAATGGAAGTTCTTCCTGATGCGTTGCATTTTCCAACTCTTCTGCCGTATATGGGAGACAGGAAAATCCAAACTTTTCGCCGCATGCACGAAACGTAAGGCCGAATGCTTCTTCTGATGGATCCGAATTATTCAGCGTATCCTTTCGATATATCGTAACATATTCTGTCTCCATATGCATCCCGCATTCCTGGGGAACCAGATATGGCGTGACCGGAAGACCTTCCACTTCATATCTTCCATAAATTCTTCCCGCCATTCTGTCCGGATATGTTTCTCCTGACAGACCCTCATAGCAATATCCGACTGCCTTTGTCGGCATAATAAACCGCATTCCAAATACCGGCAGTTCCGGCAGTCCTTCTTTTCCATGATAATGAGCCAAAACATGTATTTTCCCATCTGCATGGACTGTATAGCTTACGTCCACTGTAGCCGCAGGAACTGTGATGGTTTCATAGGTATATGTAAGCACCGCCTCCTGTACATATTCCTGACTGCTGTACACATTATTTTCCGGAGCATTGTGATTTTCTACCGCTTCTCCATCTGCCAAAAGCCGGAAACCGATACACTTTCGAAACTGATCTGCCCCCAGCCACATTCCTGATTTTAAAGGGAATCCGTTTCCTCTGTCATTATCCGTAGTCGCTCTCCAGAATGTGGGATACGGAGTTCGATACAGCCATTCTTTTCCTGCTTTTACAAGGGATTCCATTCCCCCTGTCTGTTTTGAAAAAATATAATGAAAATCCTCCCCATGAATTCCAACCGTCACATCTCCGAAGACGATTCTAAGTTTATTTCTGGAGTCCATAATAATATTTCACCTCCTGCATTGCCGGTTTTTCTGTTCGATCTGCAAATACGATTCCGTTTCCCGAAAATTCATAATCCGACGGACGGTCATCAAAATCTCCCCCATATCGAAGTACTTCACGACCGGTAATCTCATCTTTTACCAAAAGTGCCTGATCTATATAATCCCAAATGAAACCACCCTGATATTTTTCATACTGATCCAGCAGATCGATATACGATTTCATACCCCCTAGTGAGTTTCCCATATCATGCATATATTCACACAGGATAAACGGTTTTTTCGGCTCATTTTCCAGATATTCCCGAACGCGTCCCGGCGGTGCATACATCTGGCTCTCTACATCGGAAATAGTGTCTTCATAGTCTCTGTTTTGAAATACTCCTTCGTAATGAACGAGACGCCCCGGGTCTCTCTTTTTATAATACGCATTCATTTCTTTGAGTACCTCTCCTGCATAGGATTCATTTCCAAGAGACCAGAATAACACAGATGTATGATTTTTAAACATTTCAAAATTCGATTTTTCCCGATCCAAAACAACATCCTGCCAAAGCTCCACACTTCCCAGTACATTCCAGGACGGCTCAACCGCTCCCATCTTCTGCCAGGATCCGTGACTTTCCAGATTTACCTCTGCCATCACATAAATCTCATCATTCTCTGAAATACATCTTCCACTTTTTGCATTCCACTCATGCCGGTTTACACCGTTTATGATCAGCCGTCTTCCATTTAGTTTTATTATTCCATCCTCAATGCAAATCGTTCGAAATCCCACCTGATAAGGAATGATCTCTATGAGGTCCCCCTGTCCGTCAAAGATTCGGATTTCCACCTGATACAGCTTTGGATCATCACAATTCCAGAGTTGTACAGGTTCGCTGATCGTAAGATCTGCTCTGAAACTTTCTGATACGGAAACTTCTTCTTTTGCAATCATCTGATGACCATCCAACAGACATATCTCTGCTCTGGCATCCGCATAGGATGCGGTCTTTCCCTTTGTTGTTTTAAATTCTATTTCCATCGACGCCTGTCTGCCGTCCAGTGCACACTTTGGATGAATCCACAGATCAGACACATGTATATCCGGCAGTCCATATAAATTTACATCTCTGAACAATCCAAAGAATCGGAGAAAAAGTCCTGGTCTTCCAGAAAAGCCGTCGTACTTCGTTTATGTACCTCCACACACAGACGATTTCCGGTTTCTTTTACATACGGTGTAATGTCAAATTCAGACACGGTAAAGCTGTCCTCCGCATATCCCACAAACTCACCGTTTATCCATACGTAAATTGCCTGCTCTGCCCCTTCAAAACTTAAGATCACCCTTTTTCCGATCAAGGCTTCCTCCAGATCAAAAAAACGGACATAAGAACCTGTGGGATTATAAGAAGCTTCGCTGAACATCCCCTCTCCGATATGATTGCACGTCCCCGCAGGTCGGCGATATTCATGTCCTTCCCAGGGATACATGGTGTTGATATAATGAATTTTGTCATATCCCGCCAGCTCTATATGCTGCGGAACCTGAATTTCATCAAATCCAGAAATATCATAGCCGTTTTCATAAAAGGAAACCGGACGTTTTTTTGCATTCACTGAATATTGGAATTTCCAGATTCCATTCAATGACTGTTTTAATGTTTCCTGTTTGTCCTGATACGATTTTTCACTTTCAAAAAATCTGTTGTCACTGTTTTCATCATAATCTCAATGGTCTGATTCGTCAATAGCCTCTCCTCCTGTCCCTTCATCCAAAAAAGAACCCCGTCTCCGGGATTCTTCTTCCACTTTTATTCTAAATATAGCCGCCGTATCCTCCGCCGCTGTAACCTCCACAGCACAAGCCGCTTCCGCCGCAGCACAGATTGCACATCATATTTGCAATACACAGCTTCATACACCAGTCTCCGCCTACAGAATTTGGATATCCATACATACTCTGTCTCTGCTGATACCAGCCTCCGCCGCCCTGCAGCCGCTGCAGAAGCATCTGATACTGCATGTTCTGCGGCTCCAGCCGGACTGCTTCTTTTGCATGTTCCAGCGCCGTCACGTTATTGCCCGCACCGGAGTTCGCCGATGCACTGTAGAAATACCACAGCGCTCCACGCTCTTTGATACTGCTTAATACATTGAGCGCCTCCGTATAATGCCCGCTCTGAATATAGTTTGCAGCCGCTCTTAAGTACTGGCTGTTCTCATCCCCGGCATCTGTTCTCTGCTGATTCTGATACCAGCCGCCATATCCCGCACTGCTTCCCGCTCCGGAGGAATATCCACGGGAACGCTCATCCATGATCTGCTGATATGCCTGCTGTACTTCTTTAAACTTCACTTCCGCTTCTTCTTTCAGCGGATTATTAATATTGGCATCCGGATGATACTTTCTGCTCAGTGCCCGGTACGCCTTTTTGATTTCTTCGTCAGAAGCATCTTGTGATACTCCCAACACATGATATGGATCTGTCATTGTCCTTTGTCTGCTCCCCTTTATGTTCTATCCCTTTATGTAATCTCAGCTCTTCTTGATAAATGTTGTCCCGCACTTCGGACAGCGGATCTCTATCTTGCCTTTGCCTCTCGGAATCCGGATTTTCTGCTTGCATCCCGGACAGGTATAGATATGATAATCCTTTCTCTGCGCCATCAGATTTTTCTGACTTTTGAAAAATCCGCGTATCTTCGCTGTCTTGTTCAGGAATCTTACGTTCTCATCATAACGCTTTCTCACATTTCTGGAAAACATCCGGAAATATGCATAAATGAGACATCCCCAGCCAAGCAGGTAAAATACCATTCCTATCACATGGTCTCCTGAAAAGACAGGTGCAAAAAATGCCAGAACCAATCCCAACACCAGCAAAACCTTGCCAAGCGTATCCAGCACTCCGTATCGTCCCTGCATAAATCTCATAAATTTTTCTTTCATTGTATCGATTACCGCCTTTTCTTAAATATAGAAAACATTGTCTCTCGTTTTTGTCCGGCTGTCAATAAAGCAATCCTTAAATTACTATAAACTTTATGGCAGCCGGTTGTTTCTTAAGATTCTGTATCCTGATTCAGCATATTCTTACACTTCTCCTTTTCCACAAGATACACGATCTTTGAATCGGAAAGCATCACATACCGGTTTCCGTTTCCGTCCTCTTTTCCAAAATACAATGTCACGGTCTTTTCTTTCTTATTATTTGTATATGTCACGGTTTCCGTTGTCCGGCTCTGCTCATCCAGTCCGTACTTACTCAAGTCGTTCTCTTACACGGAATAGTCAGCTGCATCCTTCAATGTAAGGACTCCAAGCCCTCCCGCGATTGTTGCCATACTCTTGGCATCATCGTCATTCTCTGAACTGTACTCTGTTTTCTCTGTGCCCTGACTGATGACAACCTTTTTCAGATTACCGCTTCCAATCGTAGGGAATGTATCAAGCTGTGCCATGTCTTCCATACTGTACTGAAGATCTTCAATAACACCGGTGCTCACCGTATAGATTTCTTTTTTCTCATTCAATGTCAGATAATAAGAGTCTCCTGTTACATTTCCGAAATATAATGTTGTCTCATTGCCGTCCTGATCGGTGAGAACTACCGTATATGCCGGATCCTCCAGACCATATGCCTCCAGAGAATCCCCATCTTCCAGTTTTCGGTCAGCCTCAAGCTTCCGGAATGTTTTTTCCATCTTTTTCGGATAGCTTTGAGCCAGCGGAAAATCTTTGTCATTCTTGTCGTACCATGTACCGTCTTCTTTTACAAGCTGGATTTCTCCATTTCCCACGTCAAACTGAATCTCAGAAAGCTTTCCTAAATCTGTGACATAGATTTTTTTTGCCTCTTCTTCCTTCTGCTTGCTTTTTTCCTGATTCTTTCCGATCACAACCACGCCTGCATAGACCACAAGCAGTGCTGCAAGCACAAGCAGCAGGATCAGTAAAGGATTTCTTTTTTTCTTCATTGTCCGCCTCTCTCCTTTTGGTTTTCTATGCTTTTCTCCGTTTCATCCAAACTGCAAATCCTGACAGAAGAATTCCAAGCGGAAGGATAAAGATCACAAGAAGACTAAGAAGTCCTGCATGCTGCATCGTATTGTAGACCGGTGTCAGACTTTTCGCCTCGATCGACAGATCCTTCGCCCCGTCAAAATTCGCAGCCACTGCATTCATAAACAGTTTTGTATTTTCAAGCTGCGGGAATGTATCTGTAATCTCCGAAGCAATCAGACTGCCTGCGCTGATCACGGTAAACCGGGAGGAATCTTCCACTGCCACGGCGCCAAGCACATAGCTTCCTGCCTGACTCTGACTGTCTTCTGTGACTGCATACGCATTATCTGATGTAGTCATAAAGGATGTCGTAGAAATACTGTCACGCTCCGGATCTGTCAAAGTCATTCCGTGTGTATTCAGAAGCAGAACCATCTGCGATTCCATTCCGTCTGTCAGATCGCCTGATGCAGTCAGCTGCGGGAAAAAGCAATAGTAATTATTCTGATAGCTTCTCTGTGTATCTGCAATATAACCGTCTGCCGCTTCCATTCCGTATGTTTTCATGATCGATGCAAGATTCGGAAGCTCTGTGCTGTTCGTATCTCCCAAAAGAAGCATCATCTTACCGCCGTCTTTTAAATATGACTCCACGGAATTTTTCTCATCTGCAGTAAGATCCGAGGTCGGAGCATACATCAGAAGCAATTCGCAGTCATCCGGAATTTCCGGATTCATGACCGTGTTTAATCCTTCCAGCGTATAATTATTTTTATCCATCAGATCTTGGATTGTAGAAGACAATGTTGTCTCGCCATGCCCGGATGTCTGATAAATTTTGCGTACCACATCACTCGTTACGTAATTCACCGCACTGCTTAACTGTCCTTCTCCATCAAATTTCGTCTCCGATGCACTTCCTGTGTAATAGTAGGAAGACATATCCGTAACAATGATATCACTGAAAGAAACTACTTTTTTCTTTCCGGTTTCCTGGCATGAGACTACAATACTGTTTTCGGATGCATCATTTTCTGTCAATGCCGAAGGATGCAGCACCGGATCGATCCATTCCACAGAAATTTTAGAAGACAGTGCCGAATACTTACTTAAAAATGTAACGATTCTTTCATCGGCCTCTTCTTTGTTTGCCAACACTGTAAATTTCACTTTGTGATCCATGTTCTTGAGTAGCTTTTTGCTGGTCTTGGAAATCTCATAAATTTTTGTACTGCTGACATCCAGATTTTTATATTTTTCCGGAATCTGTCCTGCGATCAGATTGACAATCACGATGATCGCAATGACCAAAGCCGTGATTCCCACACTGTATGAACCATTTCTGGACTCTGACGATCTGAATAAATTCTTAATTTTCTGCATATCTCGCTCCTCCTAACTCCAACGCCTTTTCTGAATTGTCTGTATCGTCAGAAATACAAATATGATCAGTATCGATACATACAGAAGCAATCCGCTGACATCCACAATATTGCTGGACGAAATATTCATAAAGACATCCGCAAGAGCAAGCCGTCCCAGGAGTTTCGTCAAAAGATTCTCATACAGGCTGGATTTCACAAAATATACGATCAGTGCCGTCACAATTCCCACTGCTTCAATACCGGCCGCAAGCATCCAGTTTTTCGTCATATGATAAATATAAACAACGATCAGTGTCAGGATCAAAAGGATTCCGATCATTCCACTGAACGCCGAACTTGGCAGAAAAGACAAGATTCCGTCCCACAAATACAACAAAAGCAAAATTCCGAACGTACTGATAAATGCAATGATCTGGCTCTCTGTCAGAGACGACATAAACATCCCGATCGCCAGATACACACATCCCAACAGGAAGAATACCGCAATAGAGCTGTAATCTACCAGAAGATATGCAGTTCCCTGCAGTTTGATCAAAAGCGGGAACAGGCAGAAGATCACATTCGGAACTGCCAGTACTGTCACCATGGCGAAATATTTGCCAAGCACTACTTTTGTCAGACTTACCGGCGCTGTTAAAAGCAGCTGATCTGTTTTTGTTTTCCGCTCTTCAGAAAAACTCCGCATCGTCAGAAGCGGAATCCCGACCAGAAATACGATCAGGGAGCCTGAGAGTGTGTAGGAGAAGTAAGGATATCCTGCATTCAGATTGTATGCCATAAAATAAATTCCCGTAAACATCACCAGAAACGCAATAAATACGCACCCTGTCATGGAATGAAAATAGGACTTCAGTTCTCGTTTATAAATTGCCAGCATTTGTCCGTTCCTCCTCTCCGACTGCATCGTTTTGTGTCAGTTCCAAAAATACTTCTTCCAGGCTTATCCTTGAAGTCTGCAGCTCCAACAGAGGACATTCTTTTTTTGCAAACGCAAAGAAAAGCGCTTCCCGGATATCATATCCGTCTTCCGTCTGTATTCTGGCACTGCATGTTTTGTCCGCCCGTTCCTGGGTATGGATATTACTGATATGCTCTACATTTAACAATATCGCCCGAACCTCGGCTGCACTGGCTTTTGCCAGAATCTCCACCGTTTCGGTTCCGCTCATCTTTTCCTCCAGTCTGTCCGGTGTATCACTTGCCACCAGCTTTCCCTTGGATATAATCAGAATGTAATCGCACACTTCCCGGATCTCAGCCAGAATATGTGAGCTTAAAATAACGGTATGTTTTTTTGCAAGTTCCCGGATCAGCTCACGGATCTCAATGATCTGCTTCGGATCCAGACCGACTGTCGGTTCATCCAGAATGATGATCTCCGGAAATCCGAGGATTGCCTGTGCAAGCCCCACTCTCTGCCGGTATCCTTTAGACAGATTGCGGATCAGACGCATCTTTACATCCTCAAGTTTTGCCATCTGAATCACCTCATCAATGGCAGACTCTCTCTGCTGTTTCGGAATCCCTTTTAGTTCTGCAGCAAATTCCAGATATTCCATCACCTGCATATCCACATAAAGTGGCGGTATTTCCGGCAGATATCCGATGTGCTTTTTTGCCTCCTTTGGCTCCTTTAAAATATCATGTCCGTCGATCAGTACTTCTCCCTCTGTGGCTCCAAGATACCCCGTCATAATATTCATCGTGGTAGACTTTCCTGCCCCGTTTGGACCTAAAAAACCATAGACCTGCCCTTTTTCAATCTTGAAATTCAGGTGGTCTATGGCCATATGATTTCCGTATTTTTTCACAAGGTTCTTTACTTCTATCAAAATCTCGTCCTCCTACTCCCTGCTTTTTACAGGATTTCCCTGTTTTATAAGATAAGACGATACCAGAACTTTGTGAAGTTTTTGTGTTATAACTGTGATATAGTTTTGTACTTTATTTATGCCTGTTTTCTTTCCTCTTTTTCTGCAAAAATCCGACACCGCCCAGCATGCCTGCTGCCAGGATCAGACAGACGCCCCATTTCTCTGATCTGATCTGTGACTGTTTTTCCTCCGGGATTTCTTCCACTTTCACGGCGGTTCCGTCTACCTGACTTTTGGGCATATTTCTTTCATACCCTGTAATCTGCGCCCGCACAATTTCGGCGATCAGATCCTGTCCTGCCTGATCCGGATGCAGTCCGTCCTTCTGGACATGCTTTGTCACCTGTGAATTCGCCAGATCTGCAATCTGATATCCGTACTCGCTGCTTCGCTTTTCCAGAATCCGGTTCATATTCCCGATGATATCCTCCACGACCTGATTCATCGTTCCCGGAAGCTCCATCTGTTTCACCGGATTGTAAATGTTGGTCACTACGATCTGTGCCTCTTCTTTTTTACAGGAAGAAATGGTATCCATAGCCTCTATCCACTGTGTCTCAAATTCCTGATAATCCCAGTTTCCCAGAGCATCAATGATGCGAAAGACTAAAAGCGGATTACTTTTCACATGCTCTGTCACTTCTTTGAGCGCCTCATCCGCACTTTTAAATTTTGTATCCGTATTCAAAATTTCCTGTGCGGTCTTCTTAAATTCATTCAGAAGATCATTGGATCCCATTGTGATCAAAATCACATCTGCCCCGGAAAGACTATCCTGCACTTCCTGCCCTTTCAACACCTTTTCGTTGAATTCTCGAGTGGCAAGTCCGTTTTTCGCATAATTCTGATACAAATATGATTTTCCTGCTCCCTGTGCGATCTCTTCTGCCACAGTCTGTCCATAACAAGAAAGCTCGGGTTTGTTTGCTCCGCAATATCCTTTTGCGATACTGTCACCCAACACTACAATCTGGATCGGCTCCGATGTGGCCTCTTTTGCATAGCTGCATGTCCCAAACACACTCAGAAAACAAACCGCTGCCAGAGCCACTGCCCTGACTGCTGTTTTTCTCATGTTGATCACTTCCTGTCTTTTATGCCATGAAATTCCACTTTACATGACTTCCATGCTCTGTTTTTTTTACTTCCAGCTGCCATTCGATCTGCTCTTTTAATTCATTGACATGTGAAATAATTCCCACAAGTCCTTTTTCTCCCGCCAGTTCTTTCAAAATCTGAATCGCCCGTTCTCTTGCCATGTCATCCAGAGATCCAAATCCCTCATCTACAAACATCGTCTCCAGACTCACTGCGCCTGCTGTATTTTGCACAATGTCCGCCAGCCCCAGTGCCATGGAAAGAGATGCCATAAACGATTCTCCCCCGGAAAGAGTTTTTACATCCCGCACCGAGTCATTGACCAGGTCATAAACATCCAGATCAAGACCTGCCTGTGCCTGACTGCTCAGGCTTCCGATATCCCGGCACTGCAGGATAAATTCCTGTCCGGTCATTCTTGCCAGGCGCACATTTGCTGCATGAATGATCTGCCGGAAATACTGGCGCTGCACATAGGTCTCGAAATCCAACTTCACACTTCCACTTAGATTTCCATTGGCCGTACGGCTTAGATTCCCCATCATTTCGTATTGGCTGCGCAGCTTTTCGGCATCTGAAAAATCACGGATCAACGCTTCCCTTGCTCTCCGGTTGATCTCATTTCTTGTATGCAGCGTCATGCTTTCCTCTCTGCCAAGGCGCAGCTTTTCACGAATGACCGTCAGTTCTCGTTCCAGCTTCTCGATCGGTGCGATCTGTTTTCCCTCTGTCTGCTGTTTTAATGTCTCATACCGGGACGATACTTCTAAAAGAGCGGTTTCATATTTCTTTAAATTGGCTTCTCTTGCCTCCCGGCTTTTGATCCACTGCTTTGCCTGCTCATACTCCTCTTGACTTTGAAAGCTCTGTTTTTGAAACTCTTTCCGAAAATATTCTTCCTCGTCTTTGACTTTCTTATTCCAGAGGATCAGCTGGGATTTTTTGCTTTCTGCCTGTCCCTGAATCCGGCTTTTCTCCTGCGTCAGCTTCTGATACTGATCCTGTGCATTTTTGAACGCAGACTGGAGTTTTTTTAAATCTTCTATAAGCTTACGAAGCGCATTTTCTGCTTCCTTTTCATCAAAATCCGTTTCCGTTTTTCCTTCTTTTTCCAGAAATCCCTCAATCATGGACTGTTCTGACTCCAGTCTTCCCTTCACTGCCTGAAACCGTTCCAAAACTTCTGTACGCTCTTTTTCTGCCTGATCCCGCATTGCTTTTGCACGTTCCACCTGCTCTTTTTGGGGCGCGTCTCCGGATAATACCGCTTTTTTCGGATGCCTGCAGGAACCGCACACCGGACAGGGTTCTCCCTCCTGCAGCTCTCTCGCAAGAATGCCCGCCTGTTCTTCAAAGTATTTCTGATATAATCGCTCATATCTCTGTGAGGTTTCCTGACATTTTTTCATACAGTCCTGCATATCCTGTTCTGACTTTTGATACTGTTTCTTCAACCTGTGAACCTGTTTCAATTTTGGAAGTATTTCCTGAAGCCTGAGAATCTGCTCCTGGATCTTCGGCTCTTCTTTTTTGGAAAGCGCCTCTCTTTCCTGATACAACGCGCCTGCGCTTTCCAGATCTTTTGCCTGCTGTTTCAGCTTTTCTTCAAGCTCACGGGACTCTTTCTTCAGATTGGCGTATTCTGCCTTTGTTTTCTGCAATTGTTCTTCTGCTGCAACCGCCTTCTCTGCGCGGATTGCTGCATGGATCTGTTTTCGCATTTCTTCCGCTTTGCTCTCCTGCCCCTTCAAGATTTCCAACCGTTCCCCGGTCTTTTTCAGCAGTTCAAACAGATGATTGGTATTCTGTCTGTTTTTCAATTCCATCTGTATCGCATCCGCACATTTTTCTTCCTGTGCATTTTTCTTCTCCTGATCCTTCTCCTTTGCTTCCCCGGACTGACAGATTATTTCCACACAGTCCAGTACTTCCTTTTGAGACGGCAGCTGAAGACTCAGCAGCTGTTTCCAGACATCGTTTCTTTCATCATCCTGTGCAATCTGCACCCGTTCCATTTCCCGCCTGCAGTCCATGCTGTTTTTTTCCAACTGAATGTATAGCTCTTTTGCCTGTTCTTTCAGTGTGTCCTGAATCTTCCAGAAAATCCGTGTATGAAAAATTTTCGAAAAAATCTGCTTTCGTTCTTTTGATTCCGCATGCAAAAGCTTCAAAAAATCGCCCTGCGCGATCATCGCGATCTGGGTAAACTGATTGACATCCAGCCCGATGATCTCCTCTATCTTCAGATCGATCTCTTTTTTCTTTCCCTGAAATTCACTTCCATCCGGAAGAATCAGGCTGATCTTTGCAGTCTCTTTGACAAACTTTATTGTCCCGTCCGCATTCTTTCGTTTGGAAGGACGCAGGTATTCCGGATTTCTTCGGACGGTATATTCCTGATCCCGGTACAGAAACTGAAACTCCACATAGGTATCTGTCTCGGAATCTGCATACTGGCTGCGCATCATGTTTCCGTCCCGCTTTCCTCCGCTGGTTCTTCCATAAAGTGCATAGGTTACGGCATCAAAGATGGTTGTCTTTCCGGCGCCGGTATCGCCCGTGATCAGAAAACATCCGTTTTGTATTCCTGTAAAATCGATTCTCTCCACTCCACTGTAGGATCCAAAGGCAGACATCGTCAAGTTGATCGGCTTCATCTATTCTTCCTCCATCTCTTCTGCGATCTTGTTCATCACCTGCTGCTCTTCTGCATTCAGCGCTCTTCCCTGCATCTCCTGAAAAAAGTCCCCGAAAATTTCAAGCGGAGATGCCATGCGCACAACTTCCGCATCTTTCATCAGCTTTTGCCTGGTGCGGGAATTATCCATACGTACCTCCAGAATGTGAGAAAATACCTTCTCCAGCTGTTCCTTCGGTCGATATGGATCTGTCTCATCCGTCAGTGTGATACTGACATAGTCCTCTTTCGCTTCCTCAGGAACAGTTTTCAACAATTCCTTTAGTGTTCCCCTGAACTTTTTCACATCCCTAAGCGGATGCAGTGGATAAGTCTCCACTTCCACAGGTGCGCCCTTCTCTTTCAGCGTCACCAGATGCAGAGATTTTGTCTGATTGCACTCACTGACAGAATATTTCAGCAGTGTCCCCGGATAACGCACAAACTCTCTTCCTACCTTCTGGGCGCTGTGCAGATGTCCCAGCGCCGCATAGTCAAATCGAAGAAGCGGCGTAACATCCACATTATCAATTCCTCCCACGGAGAAAATCTCTGAATCACAAGTCTCTGCCTTTTGACCTGCCCCGGTATAAAACTGATGCGTCACAATGACGTTTCTTTTGGTGGTATCAACCTGTTCTCTCTCCAGCAGCATCTGTACTGCCTTACTGTAGCTCTCCGGCATTTCTCCGTCAAACACGGTTCTTACATATCCCGGTTTCAGAAACGGGAGAAGATAAAAATCCACCTCTCCGTATTCATCCTGAAGTGTCACTTTTTTGAGAAATTCCTCCCGATTCTGCGGCAGTTTTCCTGCAATGTAAATCCCCTTCTGCCCAAGAATTCCACTGGCATAGTCAAGCCGTTGCGCGGAATCATGGTTTCCGCTGATGATCAGGATCGGAATTTCCGGTTTCAGTGCAGAAAGTGCGGTCAAAAACCAGTCAAAAATCCCCACCGCCTCAGCAGATGGTACAGACTTATCATACACATCCCCTGCGATCACGATCGCATCCGGTTTCAGCATTCTGACATACTCCACCACTTCCCCCAGAATATGCTCCTGATCTTCCTTTAAATTGTACTGATGAAGTTGTCTGCCGATGTGCAGATCTGACAAATGGATAAACCTCATCTTCTATTCCCCCTGTATCTATAATTTTAATCCCCGATACCGGTCAAAACATGCGAAGATCTCCTGTGTTCTCGGACGGGCCAGGCTGGCAACAGAAGAGGTGCTTTCACAAAGTGCGGCAAGCGACTCCTTCTCAATCTTCTCTTCCAGCATTGCCACGACTTCCTGCAAGGTACGTGTTCCATCCAGTAAATGGCGCTGCGCATATTTTACACAATATCCGAGAGCAGTTACCTGTTCGCTGTCTGTGATCTGCTCCACATAACGCAGATCGATCGTCTCCCGATTGATGGAAATCGCTTCTTTCCCCAAGGTCTTCATTTTGATGCGGTCATTTCCTTTCCACTCCCGTCCCTGCTGTGGTTTTCTTGCAAAATCAGGCTTTTTCGCTTTCTCTTTCGGTCCGCTCAACTGCGGAAACTGTTCTGCTTCTTTTTTCGCCGTCTGCGTGATATCCTTCGGCATGTACCGATCCATCTGCACAATGCAGTCCGCGATATGAAAATAAGCCCCGGAGCTTCCCGCCACGATCACAGTGGAAATCCCCTCTTCTTCATATAACTCCCGGATACGTTCGATAAACGGCGTGATCGGCTCCATATCCCGGTGGATTACCCTCTGCATCAGTTCATCCCGGATCATGAAGTTTGTCGCGCTGGTATCCTCATCGATCAGCATGACACCTGCTTTCGCTTCCATTGCTTCCACAACGTTTGCAGCCTGAGACGTACTTCCGCTGGCATCCTCTGTATAAAAATGAGTGGTATCTTTTCCATTTGGCAGATCATTGATAAACATGGAAATGTCCGTTTTTTTGATACTTCTTCCGTCTTCTGCGCGAAGCTTGACTGCTGTGGAATCGGTGATCACATATTCTCTTCCATCACCTGCAATATGATTGTACACGCCAAGCTCCAGCGCCTTCAAAAGAGTGGACTTCCCATGGTATCCGCCTCCCACGATCAGCGTGATCCCTTTTCGAATTCCCATTCCTCTTATCACACCTCTGTGCGGCAGCGTAATTTCCACTTCCATCTCCTCTGGAGACTGGAAACAAACTGCGCTTTTCATCGGACGGGCGGAAACGCCTGACTCTCGCGGCAGAATAGATCCATTTGCAACAAAAGCACACAATCCCAGCTTTGGCAGTATGTCCCGAAGTGCCTGCTGGTCCTCTGCCAGATCACTGATCTTCTGCAGTCTCTTCGCATCACAGTTTTTATAGTAGAGTGCCTTTTCGACACACTCCGGAAGAAACTCAAAAAAGATCCGGATCCATTCTCTTGCATTGATCGTCCTTCCGTTTGCCGGAAATCCCACTTCCAGACGAATGTGGATATCTCCTGTTTTTTCATCAATCTGCGCCGCACTTCTCTCCAGCACTTCCTGACCGCACCGGCTGATGGAGATCATCCCGCTCTTCCCGGATCCCTTTGCCTTGAATCCAAATTTCTCACAACACTGTCCGAACTGCCGGATCAGCGCATCCTCCAATGCTGTTTTCTGCCATTTTGTCCGATATAACTGCTCCGGAAATCCTGCCATCTTTCCTTTTACCTGAATACTGACCCTGGATGGAGATGCAAACGGATCTCCCTGTACATGGTCAATGGATAGCAGATAGCCCGGAAACTGATACATTCCCTTTGTGTCTTTATAGGCAGGATAACTCCTGTGATCGATCCTTGTCACAAGCTGTCTCAATTCTGCTGCTGTCTTCATACTTTTTATTCCCTCCCATTACAAAAATCCGGACACGATTCTCGTTCAAATCGCATCCGGTCTTTTCTTCATTTCTTTGATTAATTAAACTTCGAAGATCAGATCTCCGTAAGAAGGCATCGGCCATGCCTCTTTGTCCACGATCATTTCCAGTTTGTCGATTGGTCTTCTCAGATTCTCCATTGCCGGGCACACTTCATCGTGGTAGAAGTTTGCCTGTACCGGTCCTTCCTCCTTGGCAGCTGCCTGTGCTGTCACCTCTTCCAGACGTGCCAGAGCTGCTCTTGCCTCTTTTAAGAGTACTGTGATCTCCTCAAGTGTCTCTGCCTGTACGCTTGCATCCACCCCTGCTTCCTTTACCGCAAGTACTGTATCTGCCAGCGTTTTTGTATATTTGATCACTGCAGGGATAAACTGTTTTCTTGCCATATCGATCATCGTACGGGCTTCGATGTTAATCGCTTTTGCATAACTCTCGTACTGGATTTCTGCACGGGATTCCAGCTCTGCTTTTGTAAATACTCCAAATCTCTCAAACAATGTCACTGCTTTCTCTGTCACCATTGCCGGAATTGCTTCCACCATAGATTTGATATTCGGAAGTCCGCGTCTTTCTGCTTCCTTCACCCAGGCTTCAGAGTAACCGTCTCCATTGAAGATGATTCTCTGATTCTCCATTGCATATTCTTTGATCAGATCATGAACTGCAAGCTGGAAATCATCTGCTTTCTCCAGAACTTCGCAAGCCTCTGCAAATGCCTCTGCCACGATCGTATTCAGAACAATGTTGGCAGATGCGATGGAATCTCTGGAACCTACCATACGGAATTCAAATTTATTTCCTGTAAACGCAAACGGTGATGTTCTGTTTCTGTCTGTCGCATCCTTTGTCAGTTCCGGAAGTGTTCTTACACCTGTCTCCAGCTTTCCGCCTTCCAGACTGTGTGTTGCTTCCCCTGTGCTGATCAGCTGATCGATCACATCTTCTAACTGTTCTCCAAGGAATACGGAAATAATTGCAGGAGGTGCTTCGTTTGCTCCCAGTCTGTGATCATTTCCAGGATCTGCAGCCGATTCTCTCAGAAGATCCGCATGCTTGTTAACCGCCTTCAGAATGCAAGTTAAAACAAGCAAGAACTGAATATTCTCATGTGGTGTTGTTCCCGGATCCAGCATATTGATTCCATCATCTGTAGTAATCGACCAGTTGTCGTGCTTTCCGGAACCGTTGACGCCTGCAAATGGTTTTTCATGAAGGAGACATTTCATTCCGTGCTCGCATGCGATCCGCTTTAATGTCTGCATTACAATCTGGTTGTGATCTACCGCAATATTCGCTTCTGCATAAATCGGTGCCAGTTCATGCTGAGCCGGTGCCACCTCATTGTGCTGTGTCTTGGAAGAAACCCCCACTTTCCAGAGTTCAATGTTCACATCACGCATAAAAGCGGCAATTCTCTGGCGGATCGTTCCGAAATAATGGTCGTCCAGCTCCTGTCCTTTCGGAGGCATCGCACCAAACAACGTACGTCCTGTATAGATTAAGTCTTTTCTCTGAAGGAATTTTTCTGCATCTACCAGGAAATACTCCTGCTCTGCCCCGACGGATGGAGTCACTTTCTTTGAAGTTGTATTTCCAAACAAACGCAGAAGTCTGAGCGCCTGTACATTCAATGCCTGCATGGAACGAAGCAGCGGAGTCTTCTGATCCAGTGCTTCTCCTGTATAAGAACAGAAAGCGGTCGGAATACAAAGTGTAGCTCCTGCTGCGTCCTGTCTTACAAACGCCGGAGAAGTACAATCCCATGCTGTATATCCTCTCGCCTCAAACGTAGCCCGAAGTCCGCCTGACGGGAAAGAAGATGCATCCGGTTCTCCTTTGATCAGCTCTTTTCCTGAGAAACTCATCAGCACTTTTCCGCTTGGAAGTGGAGCTGAAATAAAAGAGTCATGCTTTTCCGCTGTCACACCTGTCAACGGCAAAAACCAGTGTGTATAGTGTGTTGCACCTTTTTCAATCGCCCATTCTTTCATCTCATGTGCAATGACGTCTGCTGTCTCTAAGTCCAGTTCCGTTCCTTCTTCGATCGTCTGTTTCAGCTTCTTGTACACTTTTTTCGGGAGACGCTCCTGCATTACTGTGTCATTGAAAACATTTTCCCCAAAAATATCCGCTACATTGAATAATTCTGTGCTCATAAAACTACCTTCCTTCATTTTACTTTTGTAAACGCATTTTCTAAAAAAGGCATTCCAAGCAAGCTTGGAACGCCTTTGTTCTCATCTACGAGGCTTAGTATACCTCAATCACCGCAAAAAGGCAAGTTAAAATTTCTAACAAATACTTATTACTTACGCTTCTGCTTTTCCAACAGAGCCAAACAGCTCCATTTTTTCTTTTACAGTTGCCATAATTGCATCTGCGCCTGGTTTTAATAATTTACGTGGGTCGAATCCCTTTCCTTCCAGGTCTTTTCCAGCTTCGATATATTTGCGTGTTGCATCTGCGAACGCAAGCTGGCACTCTGTATTTACGTTGATCTTAGCAACTCCGAGGCTGATCGCTTTTTTGATCATGTCTTCCGGAATACCTGTACCACCGTGAAGAACCAGTGGCATATCTCCTGTCAGCTGCTGAATCGCATCCAGAGTCTCGAAGCTGAGTCCTTCCCAGTTCTCTGGATATTTTCCGTGGATGTTACCGATTCCTGCTGCAAGGAAATTGATACCAAGGTCAGCGATCATCTTACATTCCTGTGGATCTGCACATTCACCTTTTCCTACGACTCCGTCTTCTTCTCCACCGATAGAACCAACTTCAGCTTCCAGAGACATTCCGTGCTCTTTTACAACTGCCACCAGTTCTTTTGTCTTTGCAATGTTTTCTTCGATCGGATAGTGAGATCCGTCAAACATGATAGAAGAAAATCCTGCTTCTACACATTTCATACATCCTTCATAGCTACCGTGATCCAGGTGAAGCGCAACCGGAACAGTAATATTCAGCTCTTCCAACATTCCATTTACCATACCTACTACAGTCTTGTATCCTGTCATGTATTTTCCTGCACCTTCAGATACTCCCAGGATAACCGGTGATTTACATTCCTCTGCTACTGTCAGGATTGCTTTTGTCCACTCCAGGTTGTTGATGTTGAACTGTCCTACTGCATAATGACCTGCTTTTGCTTTCTGAAGCATTTCTGTTGCTGATACTAACATATTTTCTCCTCCAATTCTTTGCGCACAGCCGTCTGTGGCGGCGCATACTATAGGTTTCACTCTATGGCTTTCATTATATCTTATCTGCCATTAAAAGACAATCTGTAATTATTACAATAAAACAAAGAATATACACAATTTCTTTGGCAGATTCTGTGATTTTTTTAACAAGACAGGAACCTCTCATTTACACTCCTGTCTTTCCTGTTTAAAAAGCTTCCGCGCCCCTGATATCATCTGTTGAATATGTTCATGCCGATAATCCATTTTATTCTGGCATATAATTTTCAAACGGAGTATAATACTATCTAAATAAGCGTTTGAGGAGATTTAGGATATGGGAAAACTGATAGGTATTATACTCATTTATATCATTGGAATTTCATTAGCAGGTTTTTTGGCAGCAGGAATATTATTGGCGCTATTTTACATACAAAAACGTATTTCCCACATGACAGCGGACAAATGGGAACTATATTTTAATAACCTGTCCAACAAAAAAATATTATTTCGTGGTTTTATTATTTATGCAGCATCTCTTTGTTTAATTGGGATGTTAAGTTTTATACTATTTGAAATATTCCATTATGAATATGCATATACATTATCTCAATGTTTCTTCTTGATTGGTATTCTTTATGCTATAGTAGAATATCTTACAAACAAGAAAATGTTGTTAGAAAAATTAAACAGATTACATCAATAACTTATATGAGGCAGTAATTCCCTTAAAAGGAGTTACTGTTTTTTCATTCCTTATCGGACGGAGTTCGCCTGCCGCAGGCATGAATTACAGGATACTCGGATGGGTATACTACTTTGAATTCTTTGTGAACTAAGGCTTTTGGGCAAATTATTTGCAGGTTAAATTTGTTTTGATTTTACGCTTGATACCCTGCGCATAGACATGGTTTCTTTAAAAAGCTTTTTGTACAACACAGTTTCCCACTGGAAGACAAAAAGACAATCAAACGATTATATAGAAAAATAAACTTGAATACCGTTCATGAAATGGTCGGTCATGCAGATGAACGAACAACTTTAGGAAACTACTGCTTTGACCGCAACACGGAAGTAGAAAAGGCTAATTTAATCGAAAAAGCTTCAGCTTGCTAAAGTGTAATCAAGTGTAATCAAAAATTCAATCACAATTTCATACATCCACCAAGCACCAAGAAAATTTTTAAGGCTTCAAATTCCTTGAAAACAAAGGCTTTTAGGCAAAAAAATATCCGCAGAAATTTCTGCGGATACCTTTTAAAAAGTGACTCCAAGGGGAATCGAACTCCACCAGAATTTTTATAATTCCTCGATAAACGTTGAATTTCCGCCCTTTGTCTAAGTTCCTACTGTCCATTATTTGATACCCTTTGATACCCTAAAGATTAACAACACTATTTATTACCTCTATTTTTTCTTGCTCATTTTTTCGATTTCGGTAATAATGACCTTTGGTTGTCGCAATATCCGTATGTCCCATCATTTGAATAATCAAAGATTCTTGCACACCATTATCTAATAAGATACTACTATAAGTTTTTCGTATTTTATTTGGTGATTTAGACCGAATATTGCAGTGCTTACAAACGGTCTGCAATCTATTTCTTATTTGATATTCTAATAAACGCTCTCCATTTTTCATAAATAAATACGGCTGATATGGGTTGAGTAATTTTATCTTCTCTATGATCCACAAGTATTTCTCTGGAAGAATCACATCTCGTATCCCTGCTTCTGTTTTTGGAAACTGACGAACCTCATATGTATCTTTCCCTAATTCGTCTTTATAACATATCTCTGTACTATCAACAGAGATTATATTCCCATTCACATTTTCCTTTCGTAAGGCTACCACTTCTCCAGGTCTTAAACCAGTCTTAAAAAGCAACAATAAACAAAGATTCTTAATGTCTACATGTGTTTCTAAATATCCTTGAATCTTTGGCAATTCATCCTCCATGAAAACTAATTCTTCATCTGTTCTTCTCACTCTTCTGAATGCCTTTCTTGATATATCAAGATCTTTTACAACTTCAGAAATACTATATGAAATGTATTTCTTTTTCTTTGCATACTTAAAAATGCCTAAAATCAATGTTCTTAAATTACTAAAACTTTTTTGTGTCAATTCATGATCTTTAATCGCACATTTCAAGAAATCTTCTATATCTTCTTCATCAACTGATTTGATTCTACGCTTTCCAAATTCTTGAAAACAGAATTTAAATTGTCTATCATATCTATCTCTGGTTGCCTTGCTGATTTCTTCCCATTCTAACTTCTTAGCAATCCATTGATGATACAGTTCTTCCACTGTCGGATTTTCAATTTCCTGCTGCCAATAATCAATGATAACCTGTTGTATTTCTTCCTTTGTTTTTCTTTTCCGAAAAACTCTCCCTTTCTTTTCATCTGGAAGATATGTTTTCCACATCCCATCCTTTCCTTGCCAAACCTCAAATGGATGCATGCTTAAGAGTTCTAATTTATTTTTCCGTTCCATTTCCTCCTGCACACGAACCACATCGATTCTATCATTTTCTATCAAATAAGTCAATAAATCCACTTTTTCATTTCTGTTCATTTTGTATGTTTACATCATACGCTGCTTTAAAATCAATAACTTACTGCCCAGAAAAAATTTTGCGTTGCATTACGATACGATGGCGTTTGATTTTACTCCTTTCTGGTACTATTCTAGAAAACTTTTTTGTTGCTAACTTTTTTCGTCATGTAACGGATAACCTGCTTCGCCTAAGAAGTCACGCAGAGCATCCAAAGTGATTGATTCCAGAATCACTTCATTGTCTGAGTTTCGGATCAGATCATAGCGTGCTACATATGTTGCACTCCTTGAAGCTTTGTATCCCTGATTCAATTTTTGTAATCGGTAGTCATAGTCCTGCTTAAAAATCCGCTTGATACGCCAGAAAGTATACGGCGGAAAATTCTTTTCGTAAGTTGCCATGTTACTTTACTCCTCCCATATAAATGTTTCCTGCTCACCGAATGGACACTCGTCCTCTGGTTCGATTGAATGAAAGTTTTCTTTTCGCTTAAGGTATGCGTCCACGGAATCATAGATTGTGATCTTTCCGGCTTTATCATAAATTCTGACCTCATGTATTCGCCTTAAAAATGCATTCCATGACTCGGGATTCTCTTTCTGTACCTCCTTGTACTGTTCTTCCAGTGACCAGTTGGAAATGATATACACTGTTTCATAGCAGGCAAATTTATTAGAATACCGTGCAGGAAGTTCCATCGGATAAATGTCACAGTATTGAAGCATGTCCGAGAGCCTCAGTTGACTTCTAAATTCATCAAATGCCATAATACTCTGACAATTATATCCATCAAATGGGTGCTGATAGTCGCTGACACGGTACACATTGCCGTCTCCATGCTTGTCCAAAATTCCTCTCGTTTTTCCTGTACCAGTGGCTCCGCTGATATAGATCACCTCTAAATCGGTTCTACGGGTGTCTTTGAATTTTTCTGTTAAAAGCATGGTTCTTAATTTGTCAAGCTTGTCAATATTCAAGATATAATCATTATTGATTGCAAGGATCTCTGCATTCGTATATCCTGCCTGTATCATCCCATATAATTCTTCCATATCCGCAATTTTTCCTTTTTGCGTTGGGACAGTTCCCCATTCTTCATATGTGCCCTCTATCTTTGTTTCTGCTTTAGCTGAGTCCTCCCATTTGCCAGTTTTTTTTATGTAGTCAATGTTACTCTGGACATTCCCATGTGCAATTTCAATATGTGCTGTCGGAAAATATTTTTTAACCATAGAAAAACGGACACGTGATGTAAAACACACATAAATATGGGTATGTGGCGTTCCCTCTTTTCCGATCTCGTCTGCCATGCAGAAGTAGCGGAGCGTTGCAAATTTTTCTATCAAAGTCTTTTTGATTTTCAAATGGTCAAAACCATGCTCCAGCGGATTGTTGATTGTCACTTGAAATGCGTGCCTTTGTATATTATTGTTCTGCACAAGATTTTCTTCTGTTTTTTCCATAATGCAACTCCTATTCTTTGTAAATTAAAGATACTACAACGTCATACGCTTTCTCTGGATAACGTTCTTCCTGCTCTGCAATTTTATTTAACAGGGTTGTTCCTTCCAAAATTTCTTCTATATTCCCTGTTTTCAGCAATTCAACCTTTTCTTTCTTAGGCTTTTTATTGACAACAGATGTTCCTTTTTCATCCGTAGCAACAGGGTGTTCCTCTTCCCAATAACGTCTTTTTCTGTTGATTTCACGCACGGACATATCAGGTGTAATTTCTTCTCTTAATTGTTCGTTTAACTTCAACATAGAGATTAACTGGGATGAGGAAAAATTTTCATATTCTGTTTTTAATCCTTTGAAATCTTCACCTTTTTCATCTTTCATGCCAAAGTTTTTCACAATATTCAAGTAATTGAACACATTTGTCTTGCTTAAGCCAAATTGTTCTAAGGCAAAATCATATATATTGGCATAATTTTGTTCTTTATATAATTCATGTTGATAAATCCCAAACAAACTGACTGCAATAGATACAAATGCCTTTGTGCCTTTCTTCTGGTTTTCTTCTATAACAGAATATAATTTTTCATATAATTTTTTCTTATCGGGAAGAGCAGTTGAAACTTCTGCTCTTTGTGTTTTATTTTCATCAGCAACCATAATAAATCCTCCTAAATATGCTGTTCAGACGTCTGAACAATGAAATTATGTTTTATACACGGACAGTCCATAGCTGTTCGGATTGTGCATTGGATGCGAACAGTGTTTTTTGGGCTTTAGATGCCCTATTTATAAGGTTTTTTGATGTTTTTTTCTTTGTTTGTGCATTGCCTAGGTAATACTTCCCTAGGCAATGCTCCTCCCATTCTCTTTCACTGCTCCGTGCTTTCGCCTCCGGCTACCGCACGAATCAGATCAGAGATGGTCGGTTGCTTGTCCAGATAGTAACGGATCTGCTGACAAAGAATCTCTTCATTCTTAATCAATGGAACTTTGATCTCTCTGACTGCATCCTGCCCGTCTATAAGCACCAACGCTTCTCCGGCTCCATATCGGCTTGTTGGATTGCTTTCCAATTCTCCGCTGAATCCTAACATGCGGAACGCTTCACTACTGCAACGCGAGAAATTTATAATGCAGTGGAACTGTTCTCGGGTTCCAGACGTAAACAGATTACTGTCCGCCCTTTGCACACAAAGCATAATTCCAATATTCAAGCCACGTCCCACAGCGAGGATCTCTCCGATCTTTGCCATGAGTTCTGTTTTTAGCTTTTTGGACTGATTTTCTGCATAAGTAAGCAGTCCGAACCATTCTTCGATAAACAGGGTGTAATGCTGTTGTAGACGAAGCTTACTATTGCGAACTTCTGTGAAGAACAGATAAAAGCTGTCTATCATGTCAAATGCTTTTTCACCGGAAGCATAAGAGGGAGAACCCTCAAACGCTTCATATTCTTCACCTGCCTTATAATCTGCTATGTAGACAAGGCTTTCACGATTATGGAGCAGTTGCCACAGATACCAGCGTGCGGAAAGCGATTTCCCAGAGCCACTGACCCCTGCAACTAAAAAATTGCTTGTCTTTTTCGGCAATACAATCTCCACTGGATTTTTGATCTGAAACTGTTTCCAATCATTTTGATCATAGCCTATAGTCATGATTACTCTCCATTTCTTCAACAGGAATACTTTCCGTCAAAGCTTTCTCGGTAAATGCATCCTCGGTAAGATAATCGTTTGACATCTGATTTTTAACATATTCTACTGATTTCATGGTAAAAGGGATTGCAATAATTGTTTCAGTCGCAGTGGCAACTCTTACAAACACGTCAATATTCACTAGACGCCGATGCTTCTGATAAAACCCTTTTACTATGTTTTCGATCAGGCGCTTTAAATCTTTTAGTGGAAGATTTGCATATTTTGAATCGAGTCCGGCAGATTTTATATGTATCCAAAGGATGCCATCATAGGCACAAACTGGTTCTGCTAATATAGGAGTAAGGTATGGTTGTCTGTTAAACTCACCTACAAGCTCATCTATTTCAGAATCGGCTAAAGATACATCTTTACAAATGCGATCTTCTGGTTTTGGAGGGAGTGCATTTCCAGTTGCTTCTTCATAAAACCATGTTCCTAAAATAGGTAAAATCCACTTCAAAAATTTCCATATCATTTTTCCGATTTTTTTCAGTATGTTAAAAAGCTTTTGAAATATATTCCAAATTCTTTTATATACCATATAAGAGCCTTTATTCCATGACTCAGCACGTTCTGTTTTGTAAATAGCATACCCAACACTGACAATAATAAATGCCAGTATTAAAATAAATATAGTTCCATATAATAGGAATTTAATTGTTATATTAATCATATTTATTGTGAGAGGCATTTAGCCCCTCATCCTCCTTTCAGTCAATAAGCTTTTCAATTAAAGTAACATCTTTTGCTGAAAAGCTATCTTCGTATGTTTTAGTTGTACTGTTCCAATAAACCAATACAGTCGGTTCTAAAAATTCAACTACAATCTTTGTGCCACTTTCACGAAGTTTCTGTAAGTCTTCATATGACATCAATGGTGTTTTCTGGTCTTTGATTTTGAACTTAAATTTGTCATAATTCATGCAGTCAACACATTCATAAACATAACCAGATATTTTCCCTGTTTTCTTTCCATCAATCCACTCCTCTAAAGAGGAGATTCTCAATAATACAAAGAGTGTACTGTTCATAAGAACTTCTAAAGGAATTGCTTTGCCTCGTACTATAGTGCTCATGTTTGTCACCTTTCCAAATGTGAGAATATGAGGTATACTGTTCTTGCTAGGGAACTGTTACCATATATTCGGTTTACAGTTACATTAGAGAGTCCTCCATGATGGGGACTTTCTTTTGTTGGCGGTGGTCGAGCCTTTCTCGAATTGCTGAATTTCTTTTTTGATTCAACAGTTTTCTTTTTGGGGCTTTTAACTCTGTATCTTTCTTTTGTGTAGACAGTTCTTGGGCTTGTCTTACCCAACAAAATATATGTAGTTATTTCCAAGCTACTTAATGAATTTTTTTTACTCACTAATAGTGATCTCATATTTTTTGCTCCTTTTTCTGAAGTCCCTTGCTAAAGCAAGGGCGCCTTATTTAATAAAGTAATTCTTTTACTTTCTTCCCATCACAATGAAGATCCCGCTCAACCAAAGTCCCATTATCTAAGAGTCCTTGCAAATCGCTCAAATAAACTTCTCCCCATTCCCAACAGAAAAGGTGCATATAACCAAAAAGTGCCCAATCCCCATTTTCAAGTTTTTCACCTGCTATGATTACCCAGCGCCCTTTGGCAAAAGGTGTATAATATGCTGTGACTACATCTGCATCCATCAAGCTTCCCTTATAAGAGGATAACGAAATGTTTTTCAACTTTTCTTCTATTTCGGGAGTCATTAAGGGAATGTCTTCAACTGCCAATCCTGGCAAAACGTGTCTATATTTTTTTTCATTCTTTTCTATGATTTTCATTCTTTTTTTCCTTTCTCTTCTTTAACAGTGTCAATCTATTTTTACGATAAATTAAATCCGGAGATCTCACCCTCACATTCAGCATCTGCTGACCACCACCTTGTCTGTTGATAAGTAAATGATATCAGTTTTTTAATTGAATTCTTAGAACCCACAAGGTGGCATTTCACCCCTCTTTGGGTTTAGTTTGTAATAAATCTTCCTTAACAGTGTCAATCTATTTCTACGATAAATTAAATCCGGAGATCTCACCCTCACATTCAGCCTTTGCTGACCACCACCTTGTCTGTTGATAAGTAAATGATATCAGTTTTTTAATTGAATTCTTAGAACCCACAAGGTGGCATTTCACCCCTCTTTGGGTTTAGTTTGTAATAAATCTCCCTTAACAGTGTCAATCTATTTTTACGATAAATTAAATCCGGAGATCTCACCCTCACATTCAGCATTTGCTGACCACCACCTTGTCTGTTGATAAGTAAATGATATCAGTTTTTTGGCTGAATTCTTAGAACTCACAAGGTGGCATTTTACCCCTCTTTTGGTACTTGTTATGATAAATTTTCTATGATCAGTTTTTCCAAAGATTTAATAGATGCTTCTAAACAGTTAATTTGTTCTATTAACTGCTCTATGTCATTTTGTTTCTGATCTCCATACAGAATATAATCAGCAGATGTATCCAATGTTTCTATAAGTAAGGCGAGACGATCACTCGGGATAGGACGTTCTCCGTTTTCATATTTTCTAATAGTGTCTGTCTTAGATCCGAATATTTTTGCTAAACATTCTTGACTAATTCCCTTATTATTTCTTAAGGTTCTTATACGGTTTCCAACTTCTACTGCATCATATGTTTTATTATCTTCTTTTCTCATCGGTATTTTCTTTATACCGGCGCCAGTGTGTTTTCCTTTCATTGTTTGACAAACGTTTATCTTATAATTGTATTTTTAGACGTCTTGAAGAACTGGAGTAATGAATCTATCAACTGTGTTCTTCCCCAAAATAATAAAATATGATATTCTAATTTTGGAAAAATAGATTTTGCATCTCTGCTCTACACATAGATTGTAATTTATTTTGAACAAATCTTTTACCCAGTATATCGAAATACAAAAAGGACTAAGTTAAGAAAGGAATTTTGAAATGGAAGAAGTAAAAAACTATTCAGAACATGATATTGAAGAAAAAAGTAGATCAACAGACGTGATAGAAGATGAAAAATATTTTTGGCATACTTCTGTTGAAAATGAAGCTAAAAATTGCTTATCTAAAAGAAGTATGTATTTTAAAGATAAGAGTATAAAAGAAAAATTCAAAAGATTATCTCCAGAATACCAAGAATGTATTAAAAAAGTTATATTTACATTAAGTAAAGGAAACGATTTTCTGGGAAAGAATTTAAAAAATATCATAGATGCTTTTGGAAATATTGCTCCGAAAGAAAATATGACGTCATATGCGATAGCAAACATTATTGTTTCAGGAGATGAAAACGAAACTGAACGAATATTAAATACTCTTACTCAATGCAAAAAAGGCGCTCATTTAAGAACAAAAGGTTTTCCTAAAGAAATTATTGAAAGAATGTGTGAGTTTTACATGATTGATTTGCAATTTTTAGAATTAGGATATGGTAAGATTACTATTATAAATCCGGAATACATTTCATATACAATGACAAAAAAAGAAAACATTGAACAGGATATTAAAGACATTCAAAAAAGGCTAAAAAATAAACTTGGTGAAAAATCAGAAGAAGAAAATATATTATTAAATATAGATGTATCGAAATGTGATTCTCTAAAAAAATGGTTGAAAGTTTTGGAAATTTGTTTGAAATATAAAAAACAAATATCAAATCCTCTTTTAATTGAACACTACGCTATTATGAAAGAAAATTCACAATTTGAAGCTTTGAATAAAAAGGAAAAAGAAGCTGTAAAATTATTGATGGACGATTTATATTTAATTCAAGAGAATGCTACTGTTGATTGAGAAGATAGGTAAGATAGCAGTTCAGTTTCTGAAAATTTATATATATTGTAAAAAGACACTGTCATTTTAGCAGTGTCTTTTTCTAAAAAGCATCATATTCATTTATTTACTTCTTTTTTATTCGTTCTTCCTAATAAATAATCTGTTGAGCAATGGTAAAAATCAGCAAGTGCAATTAGCGTTTCAGTTGGGATGTCCCGAGTACCTAATTCATAGTGTGATAGAGTGCGCTGGCTGATATTTAAAATTTTTGCTAGATCTTTTTGAGTCATGTCCAAATCTTCTCTCATGTTTTTTATCCGTTCTAAATGCATATCTATCTCCTTTTTGAAATTATACTTTAGAACAAAATGGACTATTGACTTATAGAACAAAATGGACTACTATAAAAATGATAACTTATGAGAAAATTAGGAGGAAAAAGAAAAATGAGGAACAAAAAATTATGGAAAAACCTAATGCTTGTTACGACACTAACAGTTGCATTAGGTACTGTATCAGCAACAGCGCTTGCTGAAGATGATGTTACGTTGGCAGGAGGAACACAGGTGACGGCGTTTGCGTCCGAGGGAGATATTGATGGGGGTATCGCAGTAGAGGCACAGGCAGAGCAGACAGCACCAGAGGCAGCTACAACTGACGCAGAAGCTACCACACCAGAAGCAACAGTACCAGAGGCAGATACAACTGACGCAGAAGCTATCGTACCAGAGGAAGTAGCACCAGAAGCAACAGCACCAGAAGTAGAGCAGGCAGAGCAGACTGCTCCAGAAGCTATCGTACCAGAGGAAGTAGCACCAGAAGCAACATCCCCAGAGGCAGACACAACTGTCAAGGACGAAGTTTCCACACCAGAAGCAAAGGCTATCACTGTAGACGTAGCAACAAGCTCAACAACATTTGACGGTACTCAGGATATCGTAATCACATACACAATCAACGGCGCACCAGAAGGGTTAGAACCGTATGGTGATATTCCAAACTTTGGCGGAGTAACAGGTGTACACAAAGAAAAGGTTTCTGATACTGTATATAGATGTACAATTCCAGTATCTGTACAGCAGAAGCTCATTGAAAGAGACCACCCTACAGATGGTAAGACATATGACTTATATTCAGGTTATTCTATTGATGAGGATTTCCCAACAGTCACACTGACATACACAACTGGAGACAACGGAGACAACGGTAACGGAGAGACTCCAGAGAAGCCAGAAAATCCAGACCCAGAGAACCCAGACAATGGTAATGGAGATAATGGAGACAACAACAACGGTGGTGACAACAACGGTGGAGACAACGGCAACGGTGAAACGCCAGAGAAGCCAGAAAATCCAGACCCAGAGAATCCAGATAACGGAAATGGGGATAACCAGAACCCAGACAACGGTGGTGACAACGGAGACAACCAGAAGCCAGAAAACCCAGACAATGGTAACGGAGACAACCAGAAGCCAGACGGAGACAACTCTGAGACTCCAGACGACAACAAAGACGTTCAGGACTGGATGACACTGACACCAGCACAGAAAGTAACAACAACGACACAGACTCAGACACCACAGACAGTATCTACAACACAGACAGCACCAAAAACAGGTGATGCAGCTTCAACATTACCACTGTTAGGAACAGGTTTAACCTCACTTGGGGTAGCCTTGAGTGCAATCTTCAAGAAACGTAGATAATAATCTGACATAAGAAGCAGTCAAAGAAGCCTAAACGCAAATGCGTGAGGGCTTCTTTTTTTTGTATAATTATAAATAAGTAAATCCAAAATATTGTACAAAAGCAAGACACCCTCTGATGAATGATGTATAATTGATGTACTATCATAAACATACGTATTCAAACAAAAGAGTGCCGTTGAAAACAATATATAGCTTATAAGTGGAAAAAATTGACTGATCTGTCATTCAACATAAGTAAGACGCTTGCCCGAACATCCCACCGCCCTGTTAGGTACACCGATGCTTCGGGCATCCTGCGGAACGCTGTTTACTGAAAATAAACGGACAAGGAAATACATTATCTACTCAGATCTTTCAACAGCTCCTGCATAATCTTCATCCCTGCTTGCAGACCAAGTGCAGTATAAACTTCTGAAACATCACTTGCCATTTCATTAGCTGAATCCACAAGTTCTGAAAATGTTTTGTTTTCATGCTCTCTTAATACATCTTCATTTTTACTATAGCTCTCCTCTAACTTTTTGTTATAGTCTGTCTCCGTCCGTTTTGCTTCGATTGCAGATCCATAGAGCAGATATTCTGTAATTCCGTCTATGGTCGCACGTCTCAAAATTTCTTTTGTAATGTCCATTGTATTTTGACCTCCACATTATCACTAAACTATCTTTAAGAATACCATCATAAAAATTTGTTATCTTATAGAGTGCTATACAACTATTTTTTACTCTTTCGTCAGACTCCTACACTCTATAAATAATAGACTATAAAAGAACTCAAAATAAAATAGATATTGAAGCCATCATCAAACTTCAATCCACCTTTGGTTCGTATGCTTCCTTTCCTAAATTTGTTCTGATTTTACCCTTGATACCCTGCTTGATACCCTGAGCATTTTTGAACAACGAAAAAAAGTCCCGAAACCCTTATGTTTCCTAAGGATTTTGGAACTTTCAAAAGTGACTCCAAGGGGAATCGAACCCCTGATTCCAGCGTGAGAGGCTAGCGTCTTAACCGCTTGACCATGGAGCCATGTCCTCATCACTGCTTCAGTGATGACCGAGTTATATATTAGCATAGCTCCATAGGAATTGCAACCCCTTTTTTGAAATTTTTTTATTTTTTTCTATTTTTCTGAAATTTCCTCCGTTTCCATCCCTACTTCTTCCAGAATCTGTGTGTTCTCGATCCTTCCTTTCACAGACAACTGTTGGATCATCTGGGATTTTACCATGATCCGCATCCCCTGCTTCCAGTTACGAATGTTGACACAATCATGCTCTCCTCCAAACTCTCCATCCAGTGTCCAAGGAATCTCTTCGATCGATTCGAACTTCACTTCTCCAGATTTAAAGGAATACATATGCTTCGAGTCAATCTGTTTGATCAAAAGAGATGCCACGATCTCATTCAGCTCGATTGGATTTTTCGGAGTCTTGATCAGTGTTACTTCAAATTCACCGTCATCAAAGACAACTTCTTTCCCGATAATTCCTTTAAAACCTCCCACAGAACGCGAATTTGTCACCATTCCGAATACAAAATCATCCTCAAGTGTCTCTCCGTCATGTGTAATTTTGATATGATAAGACGGAATATTGAACAGACGTTTTGTTCCCTCCAGTACATAAGCCAAATGACCCAAAACATTTTTCACACTCTGTTTTGTCTCATAAGAGACATCAGTAAACAGACCAAATGCGGCTATATATACAAAATAATCGTCATTGAACACTCCTACGTCACACGGGAAAGGAACCCCGTTTGCCGCCGTATCTGCGGCTTCCAGCAGATCCTTTGAAATGTGCAGACTGTTTGCAAAATCATTGGTCGTTCCCGTGGGGATGTATCCGATCGGAACCGGGTCTTTACGTCTCGCCATTGCCGTCACGACTTCATCCAGAGTCCCGTCTCCGCCGCTGCACACAACCACGTCATAGTTTTCGGTATAAGATTCTGCCTTTGCCATGGCATCATGATAACACTGCGTCGGATATACAGTCACCTCATATCCGGCTTTTACAAAAATATCCAATACATCTGATAACTTTGGTTTTAATACCCCTGTTCCCGCATTCGGATTGTATATGAACAGCATCTTTTTCATATTGCTCTCTCCCGTCTTTCTATTCTTGAAAGGGCTGTGCCTACGCACAGCCCCCTTTACTACATCATCTATTTTGTCTTTTTCAAAAAAGTCTTAATTCCTTCTGCAGCCTTTTCTTCATCTTCGCCTTCCGCAACAACTGTCACTTCATCACCTTCCTGAAGAGCAAGACTCATCATTCCCATAATACTTTTTGCATTGATCTTTTTGTTGTCCACCTGAATGTAGACTTTGCTGGCGTACTGGCTTGCCTCCTGTACCAACAAAGCAATCGGTCTGCCTTCAATTCCATCTTCATGCCCTACAATAACCGGTGTTTCAATCATAATAATCCTCCTTGTTTTGCCTTTCCTTTTCTGCCAGATCACTTAATTTTCTTAATCTGTGATTTACTCCGGATTTGCCGACCGGCGGCGATAACAGTTCCCCTAACTCTTTTAATGTTGCATCCGGATGTGAAAGACGTGCATATGCCACTTCTCTTAGTCCCTCTGCCAGTCTTTCAAGACCCATCTTATCCCTGAGATACGTAATATCTTCCAGCTGCTTCACCGCTGCAGATACGGTCTTGTTAATATTGGCAGTTTCACAATTCACCTTACGGTTCACTGTATTGCGCATATCCTTTAAGATTCGGATATTCTCCAGTTCCATCAGAGAAACATGCGCCTCCATAATATTTAAAATATCTGCTATCTGATCGCCCTCTTTTAAATACACTACGTATGACTTTTTCCTTCGTACGATCTTCGCATCCATGGAAAAATCACACATCAGTCTCTGAATCTGCTTTGCCATCACATCCGAATCGCACACAATCTCAAAATGATAAGATTTATTCGGATCACTCATGGAACCAGCCCCAAGGAATGCTCCCCGCAAAAATGCACGACGACAGCATGGCTGCTGTACAATAAGGGGACTGACAATATGAAACTCTTCGAATCCACCTCTGTGTTCCTCCAAAAGCTTTGCTGCCTGAAGAACACGCAGTGCATCTTCATGCCGGACTATCATCACAGAATAGACCGCACTTTGTTTCTCTATATTCCTTCGGATAGAGATATCAGCTTCTATATTAAATGTTTTTCGAATCAATGTAAAGACTTTTCTTGCAACAGCCAGATTTTCCGTATTGATTTTTACTCCGTACTGATTAAAACTGTTGATCGTCACTGCCCCGCACATCCCGATCAAGGCTGCAATTTCTGCAATCTGACAGTGTCTTGCGCTGCTCCACTGCTGCGAAAGCTCTTCTTTTACTTTTCCTGAAAATGACATCGTGTATACCTGCTATTTTCCCTTTCTGATGGCATCCTTCTCAATATCTCTGTGTTCAATGCGAACCCCATAATTCTCCCGTACTTCCAGGTACTGATACAATGCGTTGGCAAGTGTAACAGAACGGTGTTTTCCGCCTGTACACCCAACTGCAACAACAAGCTGGTTCTTCCCTTCCAGAATATAATTCGGAATCAGAAAATCCATCATCTGGCTCAATTGTCTGAAAAACTCCTGTGCCTTATCACTCTTCATCACATAATCTCTGACCTCTGCCTCATTGCCGGTCTTTGCGCGTAATTCTTCTATATAATAGGGATTCGGAAGAAACCGGACATCAAATACAAGATCCGCATCCTGTGGAATACCATACTTAAATCCAAAGGACATTACCGTGATATACAGATTTTTAAAATCCTTGCCCTTTACAAAAATCTTTTCCAGTTCCACGCGAAGCTCTCTTGTCAGCATTTTGCTCGTATCCAGAATAAACGTCGCGCGAATCTTTAAAAATGCGATTTCCTCCCGCTCTTTAGCAATCCCTCTGTCAATATGTCCCGCTCCTCCCAGAGGATGCTGTCTTCTGGTTTCTTTATAACGCTTCAAAAGGACATCATTTCCGGCATCGAGAAACAAGATTTCATAATGGATCCCGCTTTCATCCAGTTCTTTTAAGTATCCCTCAAGCCCCCGAAATGCCTGTCCGCCTCTGATATCGATTCCCACTGCCGCCTGATTCAGCTTGGAATCCGGCATGGCGATCATCTCTGCAAATTTAGGCAAAAGCGGCACCGGAAGATTGTCCACACAAAAGTATCCCATATCCTCCAACATCTTCAGCGCTGTAGATTTTCCGGCCCCCGACATCCCTGTAACAATGACAAACCTCATAATTTAAAATTCTCCTATCCGTTTCACTTCTGTCTCCAGATGTACTCCAAACTTCTCTTCCACGATCTCTTGCACGTGCTCGATTAATGCCAGAACATCCTTTGCCGAAGCATTACCACGGTTGATCACAAATCCTGAATGCTTCTCGGAAATCTGGGCATCCCCGACCGAATAGCCTTTCAGTCCGCTGTCCTGAATAAGCTTGCCCGCAAAATAGCCTTCCGGTCTCTTAAATGTACTTCCTGCACTGGCATACTCCAGTGGCTGCTTTGTGATTCTGCGCCCCTTCAGATCATCCATATACGCTTTGATTTCCTCTGGATTGCCTTTTTCGAGTGCGATTGTTGCGCCAAGAACTGTATACCCTTTTGTCGCCACAACACTTGTTCTGTAACCCAGTTCCAGTTCTTCCAGAGATAAGATCAAAAATTCTCCTTCCGGAGTCAGTACATCCGCACTTTCCAGTACATGCTTCATCTCTCCGCCATACGCTCCGGCATTCATCATCACTGCTCCGCCAAGAGTTCCCGGTATCCCGGATGCAAACTCAAATCCGGTCAGACTGTTTGAAAGTGCCTGTGCTGCAATCTTTGACAACAGGGCTCCCGCCTGCGCATAGATCTTATTTCCCTCTGTCCGGATCTCATTCATCCGTTTGCAGATCTGGATCACAACTCCCCGATATCCTTTATCTCCTACCAGAAGATTGCTTCCATTTCCTAATATATAATATGGAATCTGTTCTCTCTTACAAAGAAGCAGAATCTCTCTTATCTCATCCTTTGACTGCACTGTCACAAAATAATCCGCCGGACCTCCGATACGAAATGTCGTATGCTTCTTCATCGGCTCATCTCTCAATACATTCTCTTCCCCTGAAATCTTACATAATTGTTTATACACCCTGTGCTCATCTCCATTTCTGTTCTTGTTTTTTCTTTCACCATCATACAACAACCTTCCCGCAAAGTAAAGCGTACATTCGCACATTCCTCCCCCCATTGCTTGCAAAATCCGGCAAAATGATGTATAGTAATAAATACCTGTATGTCAATAGAGGGAACATTTTTAACAAAAGGAGTGAACAACACAATTGGACTCGAGTGATACTTTCCAATTTTTAATTCTTGTTATCTTATTATTACTATCGGCATTCTTTTCATCTGCAGAAACTGCACTGATGACAGTCAACAAAATCCGACTGCGTTCTCTTGCAGATGACGGCAACCGGCGTGCAGCTTTGGTGCTGGATACAACCGAAAAGCATACTTCCAAAATGCTGAGTGCCATTCTGATCGGTAATAATATCGTCAATATTTCCGCATCTTCCTTATCAGCAACACTGGCTTATTCATTCGGCGGTTATATGGTAAGTATTGCAACTGCGATTCTAACAGTTGCGATTCTTGTATTCGGCGAAATTACTCCGAAGAATTTTGCCACCATCCATGCAGAGAAGGTTTCTCTTGCTTATATTCCGATTATACGCTTTTTTATGGTGATTATGACTCCTCTCATCTTTTTGATTGATGTCTTTTCCAAAGGATTTATGTTTTTACTTCGTGTAGATCCAAATGCCAAAAATAATGCCATGACAGAAGACGAACTCCGTACAATTGTAGATGTCAGTCACGAAGACGGTGTCATTGAATCGGAAGAAAAAGAAATGATCTACAATGTATTTGATCTGGGAGATGCCAAGGCCAAAGAAGTTATGGTTCCTCGTGTTCATGTTGCGTTTGCTGATGTCAACAGTACTTACAACGAATTAATTGATATTTTTAAGGAATACAAATTTACAAGACTTCCTGTATACGAAGACACTACCGACAATGTCATCGGTACAATTAATATGAAAGACTTGCTTTTATTTGAAGATAAAGCAAATTTTCAAGTACGAAATATTTTAAGAGAAGCATACTTTACTTATGAATACAAGAACATCTCTGAACTTTTAGTAGAGATGCGTGATGCCAAGTTTAATATTGCGATTGTATTGGACGAATACGGTGAAACTGCCGGTATTATTACTTTGGAAGATATCCTGGAAGAAATTGTTGGCGAGATTCGCGACGAATATGATGAAGCGGAGGAAGAGATGATCCAAAAAGTCAACGATCAGGAATATATTGTAGAAGGATCTATGAATCTGGATGACCTCAATGACAATCTGGGAACAAAACTGGAATCTGAAGATTATGACTCTCTCGGCGGATTTATCATCGAGCATCTGGACAGACTTCCGGAAGTTGGAGATCATATCACGACTGAAGATCAGATTCGTCTCGTAGTCGAAAAACTGGACAAAAACCGTATCGAAACTGTTCATGTGTATCTGCCTCCAAAAGCAGATTCCGGACTCGAGGAAAACGACAACTGATTTTAATACTACAAGGGACGACTGGTTTTGAACAATCATTCCAAAACCAGTCGTCCTTTTTCCCCAATGTAATTTCCATCACAACAGAAAGGATGTATACGATGAAAGATTTATCTGATTTCTGCCCTGAATTTCAGGAAGCAGCTGCTTATTATGCAAGTTTAAACACACCTTCCGACCAGGCGGTCCTGGTGGAGTTTTTACGGGAAACGCAGGATATCTTCGGCTGTATCACCAATGATGCAAAAGAACAGATTGCATCGATCATGCAGGTAAAACCTGCCCTGATCGATACTCTCATCCGGCTTTATCCGAGTCTTTCCAGCCAGACTTATCAAAAAGAAATTATTTTGTGTACGGGAAGCACCTGCAGCAGCAAACAATCTGCCCTGCTTTTAAGAAAACTGGAGCAAAAGCTTCAGATCCGACAGGGAGAGGTAACTTCTGACGGCACTTACCTTCTGCGTACTCAAAAATGTTTTAAACAATGCGGACAAGGTCCTAATATGAAAGTCGGTGATAAGATGTACCACCATGTAACTGCCGAACTCATCGATCAGCTGTTTTAGTCCTGCTGTTTTCAGGTGCTGACGATCACAGTCGGATATCCGGCTCTTTTGAGCATCTGCTCCATCCTTGCCGCATCTTCCAGTGTAATATAATTCCCCACTCTTACACGGTAGAGGCGATCTCCTTCCACAATATAAGCAGGAAAATCCTGTTCTAACAGTTCTTCCAACAGGTTCTGTGCATATCGTTCGTTTCGGTATGCACCAACCTGTACTTCATATCCCGGAGATTCCACCTCATGATTCGACTCCAGTGTATCCAGAATTCCATAAGCGATCGCCTGTGCGATTTCTTCAAAATTTTCGTCAAACAATTTGTTGTCTACATCTGAATTGATGAATCCAACCTCCACCAACACGGCCGGCATTTTCGTTCTCTTTAAGACAACCAGATTCGGTCTTGCCTTTACCCCAAGATTCACAAATCCGATGTCTTCCAGCTGTTCGTTGATATTTTCTGCCATCCTAAGCTTAATGCCTGATTTGTCATATACAAGGCTTTCTACTCCTGATACAGCATTGTCTGAAGGAAATGAATTTCTATGAATAGAAACAAAAAAGTCTACTCCCGCATTGTTTGCTTCCATTGCCTTCTGATAAGGAGATTCATAAATATCTGTCGTACGGGTGTACTGCACATCCAGACCGTGAGCCTCCAAAATTTCTCCCACCGCCAGCGTCAGACGAAGGGTATCATCCTTTTCCTTCCGCTCTTTATACACTGCTCCCGGATCTCTTCCTCCGTGTCCCGCATCCAGCATGATTGAATATGGCATATTCTATTGATTTCCTTTCCTGTCCGTTCTGTAATAGAATATGCATATTCTGATATAAAGGTGCAATCAATAATGCCTTTCTGACATACTCAGCATTTTTTCCAGAAAATGTTCAACCTCTACCGAGAACAAGTCCACTACTTCCTGATAAATCTGGGCCTTCACCTCACAGATACTGGAACTGCATATGAAATCCTTTTCCCTCTTGCGCTCCTCCTGCTGCATTCTGAAATACAGTGTTTTGAGCAGATTGGAATTTTGTGTATGTTCACAATCCAGATACAGTTCTACTATATCCCTGTCCCCTTTGGTCAAAGCCACTTCAAATGCATGCCGTATTGCTCTTTCTACTCTGGAAGCCGTTGTTTCGTGCAGGCGGGCAATCTCAAAATATAAAGAGCAGATTTTTCCATCAGGATAATAGGGATCCGTATCAAATAATTCTATTGCATCACAGATATACGTAAATCCTTTTATGCTGGCTGGTACACCCATCTGAAGAAGTACATCGATTGTCTTGTCTCTCATTTTCCTAACCCTCTCATTTCTTGCCCGCACCACCACAATGTATCTCCAGTCTACGCCATATCCCTATAAAAGTCAACAAGTTTCTTGTAATCCTTTTGTTGACTTTTCAAGATTCCTGTACTATACTTTTCTTATAAAATTGAATAACGGAGGATATCTGTATGGAAATTGGGAAACAAATACGTCACCGCCGCACGGAGCTGAATCTTTCCAGAAGCGAACTGGCTAACAAGATTCATGTAACCCCATCAGCAATCGCAAACTATGAAAACGGTGTCAGCTATCCAAAACCCGATATTTTAGTCGCACTCATGAACGCACTGGATGTTGATGCCAATTATCTATACTGGAATTATCTTTCAAACAGCACGATTCAACAACTATACCGAAAAGTTCTCAGCCCCGAAGAAAAAGAATCTATTTTAAAATACCGCGAGCTCTCTGAAAATGGCAAAAGTCTGGTCCGCCTGATCATTGACGAAGAATATAAGCGCATGAACCAGAGCGAATATATCTGTCTTCCGTTTTACCGTCCCGGTATCCGCAAAGTCCATTCCGGCTTTCTTTTTCAGGATGCAACTCAGACAATCCGGGTGCGCAGAACGCATATTCCCAAAGACAGCGACTTCTGCTTTCAGGTTCTGATCGACCGCTATCAGCCGGTATTTCAGAAAAATGACATTCTGGCACTTCAGCGTGTCAATGCCTCTCACAATGAAATTGGACTTTTCTGGTTTAACGGCATCTACTATGTCCGGATCCTCTCCGAGGAAGGCAGCATCCGCAGACTTCGTTCTCTCAATGTGATCGATCCCGATATCGTAGTCAATGAACAGGATCAGCTGGAATGTATCGGCAAAATTCACGGAAAAGTTTACGGAAACTATGAGATTTACGGAACTTGTGAAGATGATGAGACCATACCCGAACACGAGATTGAAATCCAATAAAAAAGCAGAATCTTGCGCCATATTTGGTACAAGATTCTGCTTTTTTATTTTTATTCCTGAACAAGTCCCTGTTCTTTCATTACATTGACAACCTGATTCACATACTCTGTGCATATCTCATCTGTTGCCGCTTCCACCATAACGCGGATCACAGGCTCTGTTCCACTTTCTCTTACCAGAATTCTTCCGTCACTTCCAAGTGCTTCTGCCGCTGCTTTGATCGCATTCTGTACGGCTTCATTTTCCAACGCTGTCTTTTTGTCTGTCACACGGACATTCTGAAGAAGCTGCGGATAAATCTTCACTTCAGAGCACAGCTTTCCAAGTGACTGTTTCTTCTCCATAATAACTTCCATCAGCATCAGAGAAGTCAGGATTCCGTCTCCCGTTCTTGCGTGTTTGCTGAAAATAATATGTCCGGACTGCTCTCCGCCAAGAACAAATCCGTTTTTCATCATGTTTTCATACACATATTTATCACCGACTGCTGTCTGCTCATATTTCATGCCGACTTTATCACAGGCCTTGTAAAGCCCCAGATTGGACATTACAGTTGTAACTATCGTATTTCCTGCAAGTCGCCCCTGTTCCATCAGGTATTTTCCGCATACGTATAAGATCAGATCTCCGTCTACGACATTTCCGTTCTCATCCACGGCAATGCAGCGATCTGCATCTCCGTCATAGGCAAATCCTACATCCAGATTTTTTTCTTTTACAAATGCCTGCAGCTTTTCAATATGTGTGGATCCGCAATTTGTATTGATATTTACACCATCCGGCTCATTGCTGATCACATATGTCTTTGCTCCGAGTGCATCATACACACTTTTTGCAATGCTGGATGAGCTTCCATTGGCACAGTCCAGACCAATCTTCATATCTTTAAAGGAACGTGTTGCCAGTGAGATCAGATGTCCGATGTAACGATTTCTTCCTGCCGCATAATCAACTGTTCTTCCAATGTGTTCCCCAACCGCAAGTGGAAGCTCTTCTGTTTTTCCGTCAATATACGCTTCAATCTGCTCCTCTACTTCTGCTTCAATCTTATGCCCCTGTCCGTTGATCACCTTGATTCCATTGTCATAAAACGGATTGTGGCTCGCAGAAATCATAATTCCACAGTCAAAATCTTCTGTTCTTACCACATAGGACACACTCGGTGTTGTTGTTACATGTAAGAGGTATGCATCTGCTCCGGAAGCTGTCAGTCCTGATGCCAGTGCATATTCAAACATATAACTGCTTCGTCTTGTATCTTTTCCGATCACGATTCTGGCTTTCTTCTCTCTGCCAAAATACCATCCCAGATAACGACCTACTTTGAAAGCATGTTCTACTGTTAAAACAACATTTGCCTCTCCTCTGAATCCATCAGTCCCAAAATATTTACCCATATGTCTCCCTCTTATTCTTTCTTTTGACCTTTTGTGTCACTGCCTTTCAGTACGTCACCGCACTGACGCTCTTATTATATTCTTTTTGATTTTAAAATACAACTGTTTTCTTTCTTCTGTTTTTCCTGTACAATAGATAACGTACAATCATTCATAATGGGAGGAAATGATGATAAAATTAATTGCAAGTGATCTGGATGGAACTCTTTTACAAAACGGCGCCCAGGCGCTCACTCCGCGGGCGATTGATCTGATTTCCAGACTGTGCGATGCCGGAATTCATTTTGTATCTGCCAGCGGAAGACAGTATGATAATCAAAAACGTGTCTTTGCACCTTTAAAGGACCGTATTTCATTTATCGCAGAAAATGGCTCAATCTGCATGCATCAGGGAAAAGTCATTTCCCGTGCTACGATCAACGATGATCTGGCAGCCAGGATTTTAAAGGAAATCAAAAAACAGGACCACTTTGAGATTGTAGTTTCCAGAGAAGATACCTGTTTCATCGAGAACAATGTACCGGAGTTTGTCAACCATATCGTCAATGTCATGCACAATACTACGCAAATCGTTGATGATATCACAAAAGTAGATGGACCGATCTTAAAGATTGCCATCTGCAATATGTCTGACAGTACTCATATTGTCGATAAATATTTAAAACATCTGCAAGATCTCTTTGGTTCCGAGATCAAAGTCGTCACCTCTGGAAACATCTGGATTGACTTTATCGCTCCGGGAAGCAACAAAGGGACGGCTCTTCAGAATCTGATGGACTTATTCCAGGTAAAACCGGAAGAATGTGTTGCTTTCGGAGATCAGTATAATGACATCGAGATGCTCCAACTTGCCGGCACCAGCTATGCCATGTCCAATGCAGCTCCCGGAATCTCTTACTATTCTACCTATGTGACAGATTCTGTGGAAGACGTACTGGAAGACATTCTTGCACAGGTTCGTTAACTCTGCCGCAAAAAAGGATGATAACTGCATCAGTCCATGCAGTTGTCATCCTTTTCACACTTTCTTTGATACGTTACATGTTATCTTTCTTCGATCTCCATGATCATATCCACACGTCTCTGATGGCGTCCCCCTTCAAACTCTGTATTCAGCCATACATCCACGATCATCTTTGCAAGCTCTGCTCCTACTACCCTCGCCCCGAATGCAAGTACGTTACAATTGTTATGCGCTCTGGACATTTTCGCGGTAAATGGCTCGCTGCATACTGCTGCACGCACACCTTTCACCTTATTTGCCGCAAGAGATATCCCCAGACCTGTACCGCAGATTAAGATTCCACAGTCCACTTCTTTTGCAACAACTGCACGGCCTACTGCTTCCCCATACTTCGGATAGTCGCAGCTTTCTGATGAATCCGTTCCGAAATCTACGACTTCATGTCCTTTTTCTTTCAGAAATTCGATGATCTCTGCTTTTAATTCCAATGCTGAATGGTCATTTCCAATTCCAATTCTCATAATCTCTCTCCTCGTATCTCTTTCTTTTTCCAATTCTCTTCTATTGTCCAATATCCAAAGATAATTGTCAAGCATCCGCATGTACTTTCTGCTATACAAAACAGGCACAAAAGACTGGCTCTTACCAGATCTTCCATGCCTGTTTCACTTTTTCAAACCTGCTATTTATATTTGTTGTTGTAAATAAACAAGAGTGTCAGCAAGCCTACCAGTCCTACCAGTTCCATAATCAGTCCCGGCACGCCGATATTTTTCTGTCCTATCATGATCAGGGCGAGGCAGACAACAAAAACAATAGCCATGATCAAAGTTCGAATCTTTCCTTGCATTTTTGTCTCCTCCTATCCTTTGAGTCCACCAAGTGTCATACCTTCTGTCAGTCTCTTCTGTACACAGATATACAGAACCAGTACCGGAATCATAACGATCACAAGACCTGCATACATAATACCGTAGTTGGTTGCTGTTCTCTCGACTGCCATCAGATTCTTCAGTCCCATTGCCAGTGTTCCGTTTTCATCCATCAATGTATATGCGATAATATATTCATTCCAGAATGTCAGGAAATTGAACATGATTACCGTCAGAATACTTGGTTTTGCCATCGGAATCATGATCTTAACCATCGTCTTAAAGTATCCGCATCCATCCATATAAGCTGCTTCTTCAAATCCTTTCGGAAGTGTCTGGAAATATCCGCTCAGCAGATAAATCGTAAACGGCAGGTTACAGGATGCGTAGATCAGTGCCAGGATAAACCGGTTATCCAGGAAAAAATCTACATGCAGAGCCTTGTTCCAGGAACTCAGCATCAAAAAGATCGGTACTACAATATAATTGACATTGATAAACAATCCTGCCATGAACGCACCATTGAAGAACTTCTTTCCTCTGAACTTAAAGCGTGCCAGCACATAAGATGCCGGAAGAGCCAGGATCAGAAGAAGTGCAAGAGCCAGCGCTGTCACAATGAAAGAGTTCAGGAAGAAATCTCCCATTCTTGCATCCTGAAATGCTACTACAAAGTTCTGATAGTAAAACTGTTTTGGAAGTGCCCATGGATTTACATCCGCTCCAATGAATTCTGCATTCTTCTTCAAACTCGCCATAAATACCCATGCAACCGGTACAATGATCGAAATAGCCAGAGCGATCAGAGCTACATAGATAAAAATCTTGTAAAGTACATGTGTAGGAATTCTGTGTTTTTTCTCATGCATATCTCTACTTCGCTCCTTTCTAGAATTCTAAGACTTCTCTGTCTGTAATCTTGTTTACAACTGCTGCCAGTATGAACGAGAAGAGGAATACAACAACTCCGATCGCCATACCGTATCCGTATACACCTGCTCCATATGCCTGCTTGTACATATAGTTCAGGAAAACTTCTGTCTTTCCGTTCGGGCCTCCGTCTGTCATGATCTGAACAAACAGGAAACTTAAGTTGATCGTACTGATGATATAGAATGTCAATGTAGTACGGATATTGCTCCAGATCAACGGCAAAGTCACCTGGAAGAAAATCTGAATCTCTGTTGCTCCATCCAGTGATGCGGCCTCATAGAGATCTTCCGGAATTGCTGCCATACTGGACATATACATGACCATATAATATCCGATTGCCTGCCATACCAGTGCAAAGATCACAGAATAAATAACAATACTCGGATCTCCCATCCACTGATGCTTTAATCCACTCAGATGAATCGCATCCAAAAATGTATTGAGCAGTCCTGTACTCGGATTGTAGATTGCACCGAAAATACCTGCAATAACAACAATACTCAAAATGTTTGGTATGTAGAAAATAATTCTGAAGAAATTCTTGCCTTTAAAATTCCCTCTTGAAAGTAACGCCGCAAATAAAACTGCAAGAACGATCGTACAGATCATTACCATTACAATGATAAGAATCGAGTTCTGCATCGCTTCCAGAAAGTTCTTATCATCCATCAGTTTTACAAAGTTGCTGAATCCCACAAAACTCTTCTTATTTGTAATTCCACCCATGCGGTACAAGGACATACGGAAGACATTGATCGTCGGAATAAATATAAAGATCGTTGCCAGAATTACAGCAGGCGCCAGACAAATGAATATAAATCTTCTCTGCGCTTTCTCCCTGTTCATAGATTTCCTCCTCCATACTGCTGTCTTTTAAAAACGGTGAGTTATCATAACTCACCGTTTCATGTCAGCCGAATATCACTCTTTTATTTCTCTAATGCGTCTGCGCATTTTTCCCAAGTCTCTACTAACTGTTTCTGCCATTCATCAACTGTCATATCGCCTGTGTTGATAGACTCGATCGGTCCGTAAACAGCTTTTGCCATATCCAGACCTTCGATCGGAGCTGTTGTTGCCCATTTACCTGTAACAGCTACAACGTCATCTGCTGTTGCTGCTGCATAACAGTCTTTTGTAACACCGTCTGGAAGCTTGTCTGCTGCTCCTTTTACAGGAACTACTACTGGTGTATCAGATTCTTTTCCGGACTCTTTGTCTGTTGTCTTGTTGTTCAGACAGATATCAACTACTTCGTCAGAATACATGAATTTCACAAATTCTTTTGCAAGATCCATGTTCGGTGCATCAGCAGGTACCCACATCTGCTCTGTAAATGTGTATACAGACTGTGATTCATCTTCGCTCCATTTCGGAACACCCATCATACCCCATTCGTAATCTTCCGGAGTAGAAGCTGCCATCTCACCGATCACCCAGTTTCCGTTTGGCATAAATAATGCTTTTCCATCGATTACGTTCTGCTGATTGATCTTGAATCCACCGTCAGCGTTTGCATTGGAAACTGTATCTTCCTGTGTATAGTCTTTTCCTACAAGTTTTGCAACTGTATCAAGAACTTTCTTTCCTTCATCAGATGTCCATGTATTTGCATCATATTTTAATGCATCATTGTAGAAATCAAGTCCGCCTGCCTGTGCGAGCATTGCATAGATTGTAGCATCAAAGTATCCTGTTGTAGGGAATGTAAAGAGTGCATGTCCGTCTTTCTTAGCCTGCTCGCCAAGTGCGAAGAACTCATCCCATGTTGTCGGGATCTCGTACTGTTTTCCTTCACCTACCAATGTCGCATTGTACCAGAATCCTGTCGGTGTGTAGAAAATCGGTGCCAGATAAATCTTTCCGTCTCCGTATGGCTGTGCATCTGTACCATCCAGGATACCATCCAGCATCTTGTCTTTCAGTTCGTCATCGAATACATCAGAGATATCCGCAATCGCTTCTTCCTTCAGCATTGTCTCTGTGAATCCACTTGGCTGTCCCAGGTTGTAATATACAACGTCCGGTACATCTCCATTCTGAATTGCTTTTGTCAGGTCTTTGTCCAGTTCAGGAGACATCTCAAGTTCTACTTTTACTCCATCATGAGACTCTTCAAATGCTTTCGCGATATCTTCCCAGATCTGAGTTCCGTTACCACCTTCGAACGCAGCAACTTTCAGGACTGTCTCTTCTGAGCCTTTGTCAGCATCTTTTCCTGAATCCTTGCCTGAATCATCACTTGATCCGCATCCGGCCAGCATAGAAGTTGCCATGGCGGAAACAAGTGCGAGTGCCATCAGTTTTCTAACCACTTTCTTTTTCATCTTATATCCTCCCTGTCGATTTGATAACTTTATGATAGCTCATTTGTCTATATTTTTCTATTCGGAAGTTGGCTTGGATTTTATAATTATTGCTATTTCACCTTAGTTTTTTTAATAAAAACTTTTTTCTTTGTGAATCAAGTCATTTTAATAAGTATAACTTTATATTTTTTATCACTTTTATACAATTTAATTTTCTTTTTTCGACAATCAAATCATGGAAACCTGTTTATTTTAGACAAATTCTGACATTATGCAGATTTGCGGATATTTTGTTCCTTATTCTTCACTTCCGGTCAACAGACGGATGGGTTCTTTTTTTAGGTTTTGCCAATAATTTCTCCACTTTTTCCACATTTGGTCTGGCTGATTTCACAGAAAGAAACGCCTGTACTGCATTCTGCACCGGATTGTTGATACTGGAAAGTAAGTATAAAATACTCAGCATTGCATTTGCAGATACTTTTCCTTTTGCAGCCGTCCAGGCACAGAATAAAATCTGAAAAAACAACGTCCCATATGTCAATGAGAGAGCAAACACTTCACTGCTGCTTTCACAAAATCGAGCGTGATAACGAGACTCTTCCACATCCTTTACACAACTTCCAAACAACTCTTCCGTTTCTTTTCCAATTTGAAAACATTGAATCACTTCAAATCCTCCAAAGAAATCTTTCAGTTTCCCTGTATACTGTTCTAAGTTCCGGTAAAACCTTCCCTCAGCTTCGGAAATCACATTTCCAAATAAAAACGGTACTGCAACCGGTATCCACACTGTCAGCAGAACCATACCTGCCACCCGGCCATCGTAATAGCAAAGAACTGCCAGACATCCAAGAAAAACAAAGCTCTGCTGAATAATCTCCGGAATCTTCGCAAAATAGTTATTCTCCAAATTTGTTACATCACTATTCAGTATTGAGAGATACATCCCACTGTTGTTGCTCGTAAACTGGATCATATCCTGATCCAGCACTGCATCGAACACATCCCTCTTCAGCTGTATATTGATCCGCTTCAGAAATGTCCTCCGAAAATAAGCGCAGGCATTCTGACTGACTGCATAATAAAAAACAGTAAACAAAAGAATCCCTGCCAGTCTCAAAATCGCTGCCTTTGTCATATCTCCCGGCAATTCTCCAATTTTCTGAAACACAAATGCCCACATCGTTTCCCCCATTCCCACCAGAATGGAACATAAGATCACACCTGCCAGATGCCCCTTATTTCTTTGAAAATAAACATGAATCGAACCTGTTTTCTGTATCATAATGTCCTCCCCTGCTAATGGTTCACGGTATAGAGGCTATAGAAAAATTGCTTTTTCTTCATCAACTCTTCAAACGTCCCCATCTCCACAATTTTTCCCTGGTGCATGGTCAAAATGCAGTCATACTGTCTCAAAATCGACTCATGAAATCGATGTGTTACATTCAATATGGTGGTCTCTTTTTGACTTAAGATCAACTGCTCGATCTGCATGGAAAGTTCTGCATCCAGACTGGACGTTGCCTCATCCAGCAATAACACTTCTGCCTTGGTTAAAATTGCCCTTGCAATCGCGATCCGCTGTTTTTCCCCACCGGAAAAATTATTGCCATTTTCGCAAACCATCTGCTCTGTCCCCAATGGATTGTCTTCTACGATTTTCTCAAGTCCTGCCTTTTTTACTGCAGCTTTGATTTCTTCATCCGGATACTCCTGAAACATCGTGATGTTTGCCCGCAATGTATCTTCAAACAGAAACACATTCTGGTGGATCATAGCCATTTTCCGACTCAAACTTTTTCTGTCTATCGTCCGAAGTTCCTGTTTCCCTATGAGAATTTCTCCCTCGTAGTCTTTATAATAGTTCGCCAGCAGCTTCAACAACGTTGATTTTCCGCATCCGCTGCTTCCCACAATGGCATACTTTTTCCCTTTCTCAAAGCACATATTCACCCCATGTAAGACCTCTTTTGCTTTCGTGTAGCCAAATCGTACCTCTTTCAACTCCAACGGCATGACTGATTTTACCGATTCCCCTGTTTTCTTCGATTCTTCCGGTCTTTCCTTGAAAAGCGTCTCCACCTTTCTTGCATTTGGAATTGCTGCCTTGACATCCAAAAGCAGATATGCAATCTCCCGGATGGGATTGTTGACACTGGAGATCAAATAAAAAATACTCAGCAGCATCCGCTCTGAAATACTTCCGATAAATACCAGATACGCTGAGACAAATAACTGTATACTCAAGATCAGATACGTCAGCAATAACGTCAATATTCCGTATGGATTCTGATATCGTCTTCCCTCATAACGCCGTTTCTCCACATCTTCCACACTTTTCGCAAACCGTTTTTTCACTTCGTCCTCAACCTGAAAACTATGAATCACTTCAAAACCACCCATCCAGTCTTTCAGCTTCCGATTGTAATTCTCAAGTTCTTCATATAATGCTTTGGTCTTCTGTGACAATTTCTCTCCGATTAAAAATGGAACCGCCACCGGGAGTAATGCCGTCAAAATCACCAGACACACGATCCTGACGTCATAATAGCAGAGTACACCCGCACAAGTCAGAAATACAAATCCATTTTGTAAAATCTCCGGAATCTTCGCAAAATAGTTGTTCTCCAGATTTGTTACGTCATTGTTTAACACAGACAGATATACCGCGCTGTTTTTCTCCGTAAACTTTGCCACACCTTTTTTCATCAGCGCATGAAATACATCCTGTTTCAATTGTGTATTGATCTGTTTTAACAACCTTCTCTGAAAATAAAACATCAGCTGTTGACTGACCACAAAATACAGCAGACACAATCCTGCAGACAGACATAATTGCTGGATGGAGGTGTCTGCCGTTCCTCCTGCAAATCCACTGGCCTGTTCAAATAAAAATGACCAGAGCATGTAAGAGGTTCCACTCATGAATGAAACCAGATAAGGAGAAAACGTAAATTGTGTTAATGATAGCAGACATGATTATGGAGTGAATATCTTATTTGGAGGAAAAACAAATGGTACAATCAATCTTTGAGGAAATGGGCGGCAGATACGAACGGCAAGGCGAATACATTTTACCCTGCCTTACCATACCACCCGAAAAGGAACAGCCGATAGACTTATTCGGACGGCGGCACTTGGACTATCTGCGGGAGTACCGCAAAATTACATACACCAATCTTCTCACAAGCGGCAGGCTAAACGCTTACCTTGCCGACATTGACAGACAGGCACAGGAACGCTTTGAACGGCTCATAGAGGGCATGAAACAAGCACAGGGCATAACAGAACAGTTAAAGGCAGAAAACGCCTTAAAATGGACTGGAAGAATGAATAACATAAGGGCTTGTGCGAGGGAGATTGTGGAAAAGGAAATTATTTTTGCATAAACAGATGATTAGTGGCAGGGGGAAATCCTGCCGCTTTTTCTGCTTTAGTTTGTCAGCTTGACAAATAAAGGGTTAAGGAATATAATTAGATTCAGTATTATACAAGGAGTTAATAAATATGCGGCAAGGTATTCTTAAATAAACTGTCAATTTGATAGTGGGAACAAAAAGTAGCAGTCCCGTTTCACTTTTAATATGGGGCTTAGTTTTTTGTACCCAGTTTAAGAATACTTTTATCATGTAATTTTATATGCCCGAAAACATATAAGTGTTTTGGGGCTATTGGAGTTATTTACCCAGTGATAGGAGTATTTATCACTGGGTATTTTTATGCCCTTTTTTGGGTGTTGATAGGAGGAAAATCACATGAAAATAATTAACTTAGGCATTCTGGCTCACGTTGACGCAGGAAAGACAACATTAACGGAAAGTTTATTGTATACCAGTGGTGCAATTGCAGAAC
>UMHT01042120.1_pt1 | contig 75344 bp, 60 predicted proteins | sample 1965601 | NCBI WGS metagenome assembly UMHT01 (sample SAMEA4836105, study PRJEB28245) | human gut metagenome | biome: gut microbiome; material: fecal sample | place: Denmark | collected 2008 | reverse complement strand
CCACGGCACAATGGCAAGGTAGAACGCTCTCATCGCAATGACCAAGAACGCTTTTACAACACACTCAAATTTTACTCTCTTGATGACCTACAGATTCAGATGAAGCGCTATCTTTTTCGCTCCAACAATATTCCCACAAAGGTGCTCGGCCGGCTCTCTCCCTCTCAAAAACGTAACCAACATATTGAGTATTGGATAATCCCAAGGTATGGTAGAATAGGCATATGTAGGAGGTTGCTATGACGGAACGAAAACGGAAAGACTGGCTCACAATAGGCAGCGCATTTTACCAGTCCGATGAAAGGATCCTCCGTTGCTACTATTCTTTTCTTGAGGAGATGCGAAAAGCCATGGCCGGCGGAGAGTCGTCTCTCGCCAAGGAGCGTACTTTTATCGGATTGCCGACGGGAAGCGAGTGGGGGCGGTATATTGCCGTTGATTTCGGCGGCTCGACCATACGGGCGGCCCGTATATTCCTGACGGGAAAAGGGTATTATGTCATCGAGCGAAAGGCGATGAAATCCTTGCGAGTTTCCGGAGAATATGATTTGACGGCAGAGGAAGCCACCGGAGAAACGCTTTTTGATGCGTTGGCCGAACTGGTGGAAAAGGTGGCGGACAAGGACAAGCGCTACGTTTTGGGGCATACCTTTTCATTCGGCGTAGACCGGAAGTCCCTTGCCGACGGTGTGCTTACGGCCTGGTCCAAGGAGATTCGGACAAGCGGCGTTGAAGGCAAGGCGGTTAACGAATTGCTTAAGGAAGCGCTGAAGCGGCGGGGGCTTATTTATATTGAACCTATAGCGCTCATCAACGATACGACGGCCGCTTTGTTGGCCGCTGCGTATACGGAAAAAAATTGCCCCATCGGCCTTGTCTGCGGCACGGGATTTAATATGTGCTGCTATGACGCGGCAAGCGGGGAAATCGTCAATTTGGAAGCCGGCGGCTATGACTATGGCGAGCGTACCGTTTGGGATTATGCCGCCGATACGGAAACACGGCAGCCGGGGTTTCATGTATTTGAAAAGATGGTGAGCGGCGGTTATGTGAGCCGTGTCTTTCAAAAGGTCGTCACGTCTTACTTGGGCTGTGTCGATATACCGCACATAGGTGCGGACCGGATGAACGAACTGATTACGTCGGCGTCGATTAAACAGCTTCGCGTGTTGGCCGGGAAATTCTGGCATCGCCTTATTTCGCCGGAAGAAGCGGAAGGGATTTGCAATTTGGGCACGTCTCTTTTTGTGCGGGCGTCTCAGTTGATGGGGACATCCGTTGCCGCTGTCTTAACGTACTTGTACGGGAAAAACATGCCGTCGGAACAGGTCGTTATTGCAGTTGAAGGCAGTATATGCCTGCATGTACGCGGCTGCCTGCCCGTTATGGCAGGGGCTGCACAAACGTGCCTGTCCGCCGACGACGATTCGGATCAAACACTGGAAATCGTACCGCACTATACGGCAGACGGTGCGCTTGTAGGCGCGGCTATTGCCGCAGCTATCGCTATGGCAGACGGGGAGTAGCGGGACGCCGGTTTAAATCGCGCAGCATTTGGCGGTCTATCGTCGTCTCGTTGCCGTTCGTCGTCAAGTAGCCGCCGATCATAAGGCCGTCCAGGCCGGATGTGAGGGCATATGCCTGCATGGAGCGGAGATTAACCTCTCTGCCGCCGGCCGTGCGGATTTGTGCGTGCGGCAGAATAAAGCGGAAGACCGCAAAGGTGCGCAATATTTCCCATGGCGAAAGGGGGGGCGCTTTTTCCAAGGGTGTGCCCTTAATGGGATTTAAAATATTGAGCGGCACCGAGTCGATACCGAGGTCTTTCAGGGCAAATGCCATTTCCAGGCGCTGCTCGCACGATTCGCCGAGTCCGAAAATGCCGCCGCAGCAGGGGCGCAGTCCTGCCACCTGTACGCGTTTTAACATAGCTGCTTTGTCGGCAAAGGAGTGAGTGCTGCAAATATGGGGGAAATAAGAAGGTGCCGTCTCAATGTTACTATGGTAACGTGAAATCCCCGCCTCTTTTAAAGCCAGCAGTTGTTTTTTTGCGATAAAGCCTAACGAACAGCATACTTCTATGTGTACGGTTTCGCGAATAAGAGATACGGCCCGTAAAATTCGTTCGAACTCCGGTCCTTCTTCGACGGATCGGCCGCCTGTAACGATGGAAAAGCGGGTAGCGCCGGCAGTTTTTGCTTTGCAGGCGGCCCGTACCATGGCATCGATTTCGATTAGGGCATGAACGACCAGTCCCGTATGATAGTGTGCCGATTGGGCGCAAAACCGGCAATCTTCGGGACAGCGGCCGGAGCGACCGCCGACGATGGCGCAACAGTCCACCTCGTTGCCGCGAAAACGGTGCCGAATCTTGTCGGCCATGGCGAGAAGGAGCGGCGTTTCGTCGTCGTTCAGCGTAAGGAGCGCAAGGGCTTCGTCAAATGTCAGACTGCCGCCGTTCAGAATACGTTGTGTGTACGTTAATAGTTGCAATGTGTCCATAGTGCCTCCTTGGGAAATATGTATATCGGCAGTATCAGTATACTGTAAGGAGGATATAGGGTCAACTTAAAATAGAATAATTAAGTTGACAATAAGAATAATACTAAGCGCTTGTTGTATGAATTTACTTTTCAAAAAGGTTCTTTTTCGTTACAATAGACGTATATTTCGTATAGAGGAACCCAGGCGATATGCTGCAAATTGACAGGCGAACCAAAACGCCCTATTATGTGCAAATTTATGAATATTATAAAGGCGAAATAGAAAAGGGACGTATGTGTCCGGGTACCAAGCTTCCGTCTATGCGTTCGCTGGCGACCTTTACGGGCTTGAGCAAACTTACGGTTGAAAACGCTTATAGCCAGCTTGTCGACGAAGGCTATATTGTAGGCCGCCGCAAGGCTCGCTACTGCGTGGCCGATTTACCTTTGAAGAAATATGTTCCAACGATCAGCCCCGCTCCGGAGGCGGCTGTAAAAAAGCGGCAGTATATGTACGACTTTGCCAGCGGCGACGTAGACTTGGACGGTTTTCCCCTTGTATTGTGGCGAAAGTATATGAACCGCGTCCTCTCACGGCCGGACATGCTGTTGGCCGGGCAGGATGAACAGGGCGCACCCGTCTTACGGGAGACACTGAGCCGGTATGTCTATGAAAAACGCGGCGTTTATGCGGCAGCCGACAATATTATTATTGCTAACGGTGTTACGACATTGCTCCGTATTTTAGGGCATCTTCTGCGGCTGACACATAGACGTATCGGCGTGGAAGAACCGGGATTTCGCTTGGCCCGGGAAATTTTCCGTTCCGGCGGTTACGAAATCGTGCCTCTTCCCGTCGGGGAAAAGGGATTTGATATAGACGGACTGAAGGCGGAAAAAGCGAGTCTTGCCTATGTTACGCCGTCTCATCAATTTCCGACGGGAAAGGTCATGTCTGCCGGGGAACGTCATAAGTTGCTCCAATGGGCGGAAGCGACGGACGGGCTCATCATTGAAGATGATTATGACAGTGAACTTCGTTATGAAGGACGCCCCATTCCGGCCCTGCAGGGATTGGACCGCAATAACCGAGTCATTTACTTGGGCTCCTTATCAAAGGTCCTGCCCTTTTTCGTGCGCATCAGTTATATGGTTCTGCCCAATCGCCTGATGGGCCGGTATTATGAAGAGCAGGCTCTTTTTCGGCAGAGCGCGTCCGTTCCGGAACAATGTGTCGTTGCCGAATACATCCACGACGGCGAAATGGACAAACAAATTCGTCGTCTTCGGCGGCTTTATCAGGAGAAGGGAAAGAAGACGGAACACCTTTTACGGCAATACTTCGGAGACGCCGCCGGTGTCAGTCCCGTCGTATCGGGTATTCATTGTCAATTGGCCCTGACCTCGTCACTGACGGAGGCGGAGCTCACGGAAGCGGCCAAGCGGGAGGGCTGTCTGGTCCTGCCGATGGGCACTTTTTATGAACGGCCCGCCGATTTACAAGTGCGGCGCTTTTTATTGTCTTTTGCGAAAATACGGGAAGATATGTTGGAAGAGGCTGTTGCGGCCTTGCATCGGGCTTGGATGACGGGAGGAAACGGGAATGGCTGAAACACTACGTTTTATTCACTGCGGCGACTTACATTTGGGCTGCCCTTTCGGCGGTCTTGCGCCGCTTGATGACCGGTGGGAACGGATTATCGGCAACGCACCGCTGCGGGCTTTTCAAAAGGTTGTCCGGCTTGCCATAGATAAGCGCGTGCATGCACTCCTTATTGCCGGCGATATTTATAACAGCGCTACGCATAATCTGGCGGCACAACTTGATTTTGTCCGCCTCTTGCATAAACTGGCCGTACATGAGATTCCCGTGTACATTGTTCTGGGCAACCATGATCCCAAGTCGTCATGGCAGGCTAAAATTCCCTTTCCTTCCAATGTGCATGTCTTCGCGACGGATAAGGCCGAACGGATGCCCATTTTTGTAAACGGAGAAGAAGCTGCCGCCGTGTACGGTCAAAGTTATGAGTATCGCGAGTTTCGGGATAATGCGGCGCGACACATGCGGCGCCGTGAAGGCGACCGCTATGCCGTCGGGCTGCTGCATACGCAGGTGGGAGATGCCGCCTCACCTTATGCGCCCTGTACGTTGCAGGACTTAAAGGAAAGCGGTATGGATTATTGGGCCTTGGGGCACGTGCACAAGAGGCGAGTGCTTTCGGAAGAGCCGTACATCGTGTATGCCGGCAATACGCAGGGGACAGATCAAACGGAGACGGGGGCGCGCGGCTGCTATTATGTGGAAGTCGGCCCGCACGGCACGGCGGAGCTGCGCTTTGTCGATACAAGCGTTGCCCGTTGGGAAAAGATTGATATTCCCATTGACACGATCGAATCCGTATCGGCCTTGCGCGAATCCGTGCGTATAGCAAAGGAAAAGATTCGCCGTGAAGCGGGAAAGCCCGTCTTTTTGACGGTTAATTTTATCGGTGCCGGCAGCATGTACAGAGTCATTAATAATCCCGAATCCGTGCAGTACTGGATTAACAGCTGGCAAGAAGATGAAGAAGGTAAATATGCCTTCGTTATGGTTGTGGCTATCCGTAACGGAGCACGGCCGAAAATAAATCTTGCCGAGCGGAGCAAATTACCCGATACGGTCGGTGATTACCTGAATATAGCCGAGCAGATAGATTCTTTGGGGGATGAGGAGAAGTCGGAATTGTTGCGGCGTATTTTTACGGAACGACCGGAGTTCGAACGCTTCGGCGCATACGGCAGAGAACTTTCGGACGCGCGCCTGCGTGCAGCTTTTGAACGGGCGAAGTGGCTGGGTATGCAGCGTCTTTTGGAAGATAACAGAGGATAACGGGTATGAAAATCATACAAATGAATTTGGACGATTTCGGTATATACCATAATGTCATGTGGAATCCGCCCGAACGTGGCTTAATCGTCATACACGGCCGTAACGAAAGCGGCAAGACGACGCTCATGAAGTACGTGCGCTCCATGTTTTTCGGCTATTTGCGCGGTGAGTGGAAGGGCTGCTTCGGCCACATGGATATACGCCGCGAAAACGGTCGGGAATACCGTATTTACCGTAACGAGAAAGAATCGTATATTGCCGACGGCGACATGCTCATCCACGAAGAGCCTGCAGCCTTGTGGTGGCATGACTTGGAGCGGACTACGTATGACAAAATATTTGCCGTCGGATTGGAAGATTTGCAAGGCTTCAAAATTCTTTCCAACGAGTCCGTGCGCAGTCACTTTTTCAGTATTGAAAGCGGCGTGCGCATGGGCGTGACGAGCCGTGACTTACAGCGACTTATGGGAGAACTCTTCGTTGCATCGCCTCAGGGGAAAAAGCCGATCAATATGTTGTTGTCGGCGCAGCACGACGTGGATCTTCAAATTGATCGCCTGGCCTATGATGAAGAAGAATTTGCGGCCCTTCAGGGAGAAGAAAACGGGACCCATGAAGAAGAACGGAAAGTGCGGCTTGAAATAGAAGAGTACAAGCAGCAGTTGGAACGGACAGCCATGCCCATTACCGCTTGGAATGTGTATAAGCGCGGTCAGGAGGCGCGGCGGTATATGCAGGAACTGGCCGATGTCGCGCAATTTCCTGCCGACGGGGCGCAGCGCTTTACGGAGCTGGAAGATAAGATTACCCTGTATGATGAACAAATAAGGGAATTAAAAAGGAACCGCTCTGAAGCCTCCGGTTTTAAAGATGAGTGGAATCACTGGTTTGCGGCGGCGGCACAAATTGAAGAACTGCATGAGCAGTTGCCGCAGTGGCGGCAAGATTGTGCTAAACTTGCGGAAAATGCGGATAGCGACAGAGACCGGCAGCTTGATAAGAACCGGGCGACCCGGCAATTGCGCGAGTGGTTGGACGGCGCCGTGCCGACAGCCGTTGACTGGGAAAGCGGATTGACTGTTGCTATGAATTTGGAACAGCAAACGCGGGGTGAAGAAAAGTGGCGTGCCGCTAAACCGACCTTGCCTGATACGGCGCAGGTGCCTGCTATAAATGAGCCCGTGAGGACAAAGACGCAGTGGCAGGAATTGGGGAAAAATTTAGCCTCTGCTCAGGAAATCCTGCTGGAACGGAAAAAGACGGCCGAACTGCTTGCCTGGGTACAGGCCGAGCCGGAACAACATGCCTACGGATTTGCGGCCTTGGCGGTTTTGTGCGTTACTGCTGCCGTTGCCCTGTGTTACGCGGCAACTGTATATGCATTGGCTGTCATATATGCCGGTGTCGCTGCGGCGTTCGCGGGAGCGGGCGCATTCTTTTACAAGTACAGACAGGCGACGACGAGAAAATCGAAACGGTCGCTGGCTTTAGAAGCGGACATGGAGCGAATTAACAAAAAACTTGACACCTTTGCGAAAAACTACGGCCTTACGTCGTGCGGCGGAGACGACAATGAAATTTGGCAGCACGGTCTCGAGAGCCTGCGCAAGGAATATCTCGATTGGCAGACCCGCTCTACGCGCGAGTCATGGGAACGGGAACAACAGGATATGTATCAGGCCATGTACACGAAGTGGAGCCGTGAAGGAGCGGCCTGGGCAGAACGAATCGGCAAGATTCGCGGCGAATGGCAGGCTTGGCAGCAGCAATCCGGATTTATTCGGCTTCAGGCGGAGCGGCTGACGGAGGCGAAGACAATATGGGAGCAGTGGCAGCGCCTCGACCGGGAAGAAAAGGCCTGGGAAGCGGAGCGGGCCGTATTGGAGCAACGCGTCGGCCGCATCGCCGATAAAGGGGAACAGCTTTTCCGGGAAATTTCCATAAAAAAAGCCCTCACGCCGGCTGCGATGGAGGACGTATATAAAGAATGGCAGCACATACAAGTGCAGGCGGAAGTGGCCAAGGAGCAGGAACGGCAGCGCAAAGAAGAACAGGTGCGCCTTGACGCGTTGGAAAAAGAAAAACAGATTCGTCTTGACCGGCAGCAGGAAGTATTGCGACAAGCGAATTGTCACAGTGCCGGAGAGTTTCGCAATAAAGTCCTGCAGTATCGGCGTTTTTGCCAATACAAGGAAGTGTATGAACAGTCGGAAGCGCATATTCGCCTCATTGCGAAGTCGCCGAAAAATTTCAGCGCCCTGCAACGGGAACTGAAGACACGCAATCTGAAAGACTGGCAAGATGAACAGGCGGCGTATGAAGAGCGGATTGCCGCTTGTGAACGGAAGTTGGCTGCTATTGCCGAACGGCGCGGTTCCGTTGTAGAACGGCTGAGCGCCATGGCCAAAAGCGATACGGGGGAAAAACTCTTGCAGAAAAAGCAGGCCCTTCGTGCAGACCTGGATAGGGATGTTGACGACTGGCTTACTTATTTGTACGCACAGTACATGCTGCGCGAAGCACAGTCTTATTACGAGCGGGTGCGGCAACCCGTCGTCATTCGCAAAGCGGGTGAATACCTGTCCCTCATGACGGGCGGCCGGTATACCTTGCAGGCTACCTTTGACGGGCGCCAACTCTTTGCCGTAGACGGCATGCAGCGGCGTATCCCGGAAAAGCAGTGGAGCAGCGGGTTGGGCGATCAAATTTACTTGGCCGTTCGCGTCAGTCTGGCTGTGGCCTTTTCGCACCAAATCGAGCCTATGCCGCTCATTCTCGATGATATTCTCGTCCGCTTTGACGAAGAACGGCAAAAGGAAGCGCTCCGCTTTTTGGCGGACATGGGCAAAGAAGAACAGATTTTCCTTTTTACGTGCTCTGAAGAAACGCGGCGTCTCGCAGAAGTCGTGCGAGGTGAATTGGCCGGAGAAACGGATACAGTGCATGTATTTGAAATTTCTAAAGGGACTATTCAAGCAGCTGCAGAGTAACACTTATTCCGTATTGAGGTTGTACTTTTCGTTTAGCTGCTGAATACAGATCAGTATATGCAGGAGATCCTTGCCGAAGGGCCTTAGTGCGTACGTGCCTGCTTCGGCTTTTTCGATGAGGCCGTTGTGAAGGAGCAGTTTTATTTTTCGTGTCAATTCTGTCTGGCTTAAATAAGGAACATTTATCAGGATGGAAGAGAAAGACGTACAGCCGTTTTCAATAGAAATTAAAATTTCAGGCACCCATTTAGAACGGAGTACGTCCTGGATGTTGATGAAGTTTGCGTTAAACTTTTTCATTGACGGACCTCCTTCAGCGTAACAAGTGTTCTTACCGACTAGCTTATCATATAACGAACAAAATTGTTAGTTGAAAACTTAAATAAATACTATTACAATACACTTTAGGAGAATTATTCTCCGTTAGTAGTATTAGGAGGTAGTAAAAATGAAAAACTTAGACAGTGTAAACAAGTATCTTGCAAACTTAGCCGTTTTGAATGTAAAAACACATAATCTTCATTTTAACGTGGTAGGTCCGAGCTTTAAGAATGTACACGAATATTTGGAAAGCATTTACGATACGTACTTTGACTATTACGATGCCGTAGCGGAACTTGTTAAGATGCAGGAACAAATGCCCATCGTTTCCGTAGCGGAATACCTGAAGCTGACATCCATTGAAGAAGTTCCCGCTAAAGAATATCCTATTGCGGAAGCGTTAGAAATCGCCCGTAAAGACATGGAAGTCATGCGTGATGCAGCTCTTGCCATCCGTAAAGAAGCGGAAGAGGAAGATAACTTTGCTCTTGCCAACATGATGGAAGACCATGTTGCATATTATGCAAAGCAGCTGTGGTTCATGAAAGCGTCTTTAACGAAGTAAGCTGTGAGCTCTTCAGCTTGGATATAAGAAAGAAGGGGTACTTTTCGAAGTGCCCCTTCTTTCTTATATCATTTTTATTTTTCCCTGTGTTTGTCCGTCAGCTCTTTGCGGTGCTGCATAATGCGCATCCATCGCGGCGTAAACATGTGATTTTTCGTAATCAGGACATAATATAACGGAATGGATAAGAATGCAATGGCGGCAGCGACGAAGTAAACTCCCGAAAAGCCCCAAAGAGAGACTGTCAGACCGAGGGGATAGGGTCCGATGCCGATGCCCAAGTCGGTGAGCGCAAAAAAGGTGGACGTTGCCAAGCCTATCTGTGCATCCGGCACGCCGTGAATAGCCAAGGCCTGGCCGGCCGAGGTCATGGTGCTGAAGCTTAGTCCCAGGAGGAGTCCGCCGATGATAAAGTACAGGCTGCTTGAGGCAAAGGCGACGAAGAGCATGCACAGGCCGAGGAAAATCAGGGTCGGGTACATGACGATATTACCGCCCGAGCGATCGAGAATACGCCCCGTAACGGGACGGCTCAAGAAGGAAGACAGGGCATAGGCGAAGAAGAAGAGCGTGCCGCCCGTAATGAGTCCGAGTGAGTCGGCGTAAGAGCCCATAAAGCTGAGAACTGCCGAGTAGACGACACCGCAGAAGAAGGAAATACATGAAATGGGCAGGGCCTTTTCCAAAATAAAGCTTCGCGCCGATAAATGATGTAACGCTTCCCGTTCCGTTTCGGTTGTAACGTGTTCCGGCGTGTGCAGGGACAAGGTTAAGAAGACGATAACGGCGGAAAGAAAAAGACATTCGTACAAATTGAAGAAGTAGTTGCCGCCGCGGCTGAGGACGATGCCGAGAAAGGGCCCCAAAGCGGATGCTACCGTATTGCCCAAGGCATAATAACCGATGCCTTCGCCGCGCCGTGCTGCCGGTACAAGGGCGCCGACGACCGTGCTGGCCGCCGTGGCGGATATACCGTAAGCCACTCCATGTACGCAGCGGACGATCATAAATGTACTTAAAGATGAGGCAATGAAGTAAAAGGGCAGGGCGGCGAAATAAATAACCGCACCGGCAAATAAAATCCGCTTACGCCCCGTAATATCGACAAAACGCCCGGTAATGACGCGGGAAATAAGAGCGCCGATAATAAAAATACCCGATGCCAGACCGGCTTCGCTGAGTGAAACATGCCATGCCGCCTGTGCGTACACGGTCGACCAGAGCATGAGCTGATAGTAAATCATGTAGAGCAAAAAGTTGATTGCCGTAATACAAATAAAATCACGGGTCCAAAGACGTTCTGAAGCCATTTATAACACCATACCTCTCTTCCGGGCGACATGCGTTCCCGTCCCTATAAACACCATAACTATACGCCACATTGTGATGTAAAACAAGTATGCTGCGGCAGGCTTTCTAAATGAGCGACATGAGCAATTCTTTTGTGTATACTGTGGGACAGGATAAAAATTCCCTGGCCGAGCCGGAAAAGTCTATTTTACCCTCTTTGAGGACGAGGACACGCGGCGCAAACCGAAGGGCCGTACGAATGTCATGCGTAATAAAGATACAGGCAACAGTACGGCTGCAGCACAACCTGTCGAGCAGGTGCGTAACGGAGGCACGCAGGGGCAGATCGAGTGATTCCGTTATTTCATCGCAAATGAGAAGCTGCGGCTTTACGCACAGGGCGCGCAAAATAGCGGCTCGTTGGCATTCGCCGCCGCTTACTTCGTGCGGATAACGGCGCAGTACGGTTTCATTAAGCTCCAATTCCGTCATGAGCTGCGGCAGTTCTGCTGCGGTTTTGGAAAGTCCGTAATTATTCAACACGGCGCAAATACTGTCAGATAAGGTATAACGCGGGTGAAAAGAGAGAAAGGGGTTTTGTGAAATAAGGCGAATATCTCTGCAGAGGCGGCGCTTTTCTTTTTTTGAAGCGCCCGTAATAGCCGTATCGCCGAAAAATATTTGTCCGCCCGTTGCCGGTGAGAGCAGACAGATTGTACGTGCCAATGTAGTTTTTCCGGAGCCGCTTTCACCGATGAGCGCCAGTTTTTCGCCTTTGTCCAATGAAAAGGAAATATTCTTCAAGGCGTAGGTTATATTGTTGCGGGCGCAGTATGTTTTAGTCAGGTGATTAACTGATAAGAGCATGTATATCCCTGCCGATGTCGGCCAGGCGGAGCAGTTCTTTCGTATAGACAGAATGAGGTGCGTGCAGTATTTCATTTTTCGTGCCGTAGTCCTCTATGCGTCCGTTATGGCAAATGAGTAAAGAGTCTGCTAAAAAAGCGGCTAAACGGAGATTGTGCGTGACCACGACGATTGTTGTGCCGTATTGCCGCAGTTGCCGCAGGGATGCGGCCATTTTCACTTCTGTAAGGGAATCGACGGAAGCTGTCGGTTCATCTGCCAAAAGCAGCTTCGGCGGTACGAGAAAGGGGAAGAGGACGGAGGCCCGTTGGGCCATGCCGCCGGACAGCTCAAGCGGATATTTTTCCAAATCTGCCGGCGACAGACCGAGTGTCTTCGCAGCTGCAGCCAATCTGTTTTGAACAATGTCCGGGGATTCCGGTTTTTTGACGTTGAATCGGTAGAAGTCGAGGAGCTGTTTCTTTACCATTCGCAGCGGCGCGAGCGTGGCCGCCGCGTTTTGAAAGAGGAGCTGCCTGTATGGTGATGCAAGGCAGCCGTTTGCAGGTTCGCCGTCTATGTGAAACTGCGTGTAATTGGCCGTAAACTCCGGCTTGAGGAGGCCGCCGAGAAAGCGGAGAAACGTGGTCTTGCCACAGCCTGAAGGGCCGACGACGGCAAGTATTTCTCGGCGTCTTACGGAACAGTGAAAGTCGCGAAGAATTGATTTCTCCGTCGTTTTTATGTATAAATGTTCAACTTCCAGAAAGGGCGCAGTATTCATAAGAGCTCCTTTATATCGAGTGTATATCCAGGGCCGGAGTGATTTCGTAAAAATCCGTGCCGTGAGCCTGAAAGCCCGTGACGGTCGATTTCATAACCAGTGTCATATTGAGAAAAGCAACGTATACATAAGCGTTGTCCTCCAAGGCGAGGCGAACAATGCGTGCGGCCAGGTCGTTTCTGGCGGCAGCGCCGAAGGTTCCGTGCAGTTCATCGGCCAAGGCGTCGATCTCGGCATTTTCGTAGTGGCCGGCATTATACGGTCCTTTGCCGACAAGGCAGGAAGAAATATAATATTCCCTGTCGCCTGTAGGAACGGTGACGATGGCATTGGCATAGATGTCGAAATCGTCGCGTTTTAAGAAATCTTTATATGCATCCGTGCTGTTAATGACTACATCGATACCCATGTCCTTCAAGCGGCTCTGAGCATATTCCGCAAGGACAGGGAGTTCCTGGCGTGACGGATAAGTAAGCCAGCGCAGGCGCAGGCGTCGGCCGTTTTTTAAGACATAGCCGTCACTGTCTGTTTCCGTATAACCGGCCTGTTCCAACAGTTTGCGGCCTGCCGTTATGCTGTCGGCCTCGGGGCTTGCCGTTCCTTCCGCCGCTTCCGGATCCGGATAGGGGCCGAGTGCGGGACGTCCGTTGCCGTTTAACAAGACTTGGGCAAACTGATTTTTATCAATAGCGCCGGCAACGGCTTTGCGAACAAACGGATCCTGCAGAGCGGGCGAACGAAAATTCATAGCCGCTTCATATACGCGGGACGTTTGCGCCGTGCTGAGTGTATAGTCGGCGTTCTTGCGATACGTTGGCAGAACCGTATAGGGCAGGCCCTGGGCGGCGTCAAATTCGCCGCTCTGCAAGGCTGCCGACAGGGCGGCGCCGTCAGGGACGGACGTGACGATGATTTTATCCAATTTCGGTTTTTCAGTACCCCAGTAAGCGCCGTTTTTCTCTAAAACCACTTCCTTGTCCGTTACGGATACGGCTTTGTACGGTCCCGTGCCGACGCAAATGCGGTTATCCGTACCTGCGTCCATATCGATGACGGCGCTGTACGGATCCGTCAGGTAATTAACCAGGGCCGGAACGGGCTCTTTCAAATGGAGTGTCAGAACCTGCCCGTCCGAGTCCATGGATGCGATTTTTAAATCATAAGCGGCCCTGTCGTGTTGTGCGAGCAAGTCGGCGAAGCAGGTTTTAACGGCATCGGCCGTTACTTTTTTGCCGTTTGAGAACGTAAGGTCATCGCGGATTTTTATTTGTGCCGTCACATCATCCGTAAAGGTGAAGGATTCGGCGAGCCACGGTTCGATTTGCCTGTCGTCCGTCAGGCGAAAGAGTGTTTCTCCTATGCCATATCGTACGGTTGACCAGCCGCAGTACGAGTCGTGCGGATTGGTGCCGGCGTTTTGCATGGCCGGGCCGTAAGCGGTTGTGCCGTAACGGAAAACTTTTTCACTGCCTGCATTATTTTTATCATTGCCGCAGCCGGCCGTACAGAAGATGAAAAGGGCTAAGATAATACAGGTTAATTTACTGAAAGTATTCATGATTACGATTCTCCTGACGTGTCGAAAATATCCCGCACCGTATCGGCGAGAAGTTGGAATAAGGCGACTGTGGCAGTGACGGCTGCCGCCGGCGCAAATAACAGCCACGGGGCCTGCTGCAGAAAGTTTCGCGATTCGTTCAGCATAGCCCCCCATTCGGGCGTAGGCGGCACGGCACCGAGGCCGAGAAAAGAAAGACCGGACAATTCGATAATGACCGTGCCTATGTGTAAGGCCGCCGTGACGACGAGGGGGCCGATGACGACGGGCAGGATTTGGCGGGTAACGAGTGAAACAGTCGTAAAGCCGTCCATATAAGCCGCCTCAATATAGGATTCTCCGTACAGGTGAAAGGACTCGCTGTAGGCGAGGCGCATGTATTTCGGCCAGGACGCGAGACAGATGGCCAGGGCCGCCGGGATGATGCCGCCGCCGAGGACACTTGCCACAGCCAGTGCCAGGATCATGGACGGAAAGGCGAGAAAAGCGTCGGCTATGCGCAGTATCAGAGAAGCGGTCTTGCCGCGCGTACTGCTGCAGAAGAGGCCGAGCATCGTGCCGAAGGACGCGGCGACCAAGGTGACCGCAAGGGCCGTAATGACCGTATAAGACGCACCGCCGACGACGCGGCTGAGTACATCGCGCCCGTAGCGGTCCGTTCCGAGAAGGTGTGTCGCATCGGGCGGAGACAGGGCGGTACCCAGATTTTGACTGTACGGATCAAGGCCGAAAAAGGCTGCCGCACAAAGAGAAAAAAGAAGTTCCGCACCAATAAGACCCGCCAAGAGGTAAAAGCGCTTGTGCAAGGTCATGACAATACCTCTTTTTCCCTTGCGTCAGCACGGCCGGGATTGATTTTGCGCCCCAACATATCGGCTAAAAAGTTGGTGCTTACGTAGACTAACGTTGACCAGAGTACATAGGCCTGAATGATCGGATAATCGCGCAGAGAAATAGCTTCGACCGCTGCCCTGCCGAGGCCGTCCCAGCGAAATATGGTCTCTACGACGGCCGTTCCGCCAAGAAGAGAACCGACGGATAAGGCGAGGATAGTCAGCAGCGGTGCCGTGAGAGCCGGTAAAATATAATGCATCCAGATAAAGCGGGGCGGAATGCCTCGGGCTAGTGCCGCTTTTACGTAGGATTTATTCAGTTCTTCCAAAAAGAGAGCGCGTATTTGGCGCGTATATTTTGCGGAAATGACGACGGACAGGGTCAACGTCGGCAAGATCGGTAATGACGGTGAAAAAAGCTCCTTTCCCGAACCTTGCGCAACCAAGCAGTATAGAATCAGCAGGCCGATGCAAAAATCGGGCAGAGCCGTGCCTATAAAAGAAAAGATTCGGCAGCCGTAATCGGGAAAGCGGTCTTTTTTTACGGCACTTATAATTCCTAAAGGCAGGGAAAAGCCGACGGACAGTGCGGTTGATGTGAGCATGAGCAGGGCCGTGCCGGGAATTTTGGCCGCCAAAATTTCACTGACCGGCCTGCCCGAGACGAAAGACGTGCCGAAGTCACCGCTGCAGATTTGAGAAATCCAGTGAATATATTGCGTGACTACGGGCTCATTCAAGCCAAGAGCAATCCGTTTTGCCGTAAGGAGCTCTTCCGTCGTACCGCCATATTGGCTGTAAAGCAAATCGACCGTATCGATTGTACCGATATGCATAAGTGCGAAGGAGATGAGGGAGACGCCGAAGAGTATGATAATAAGGTGTAAGAGCGAACGAAAAAAATAAAAATTCATGAACCGACCTTGATATTTAAAATTTATAATATTATTTTTATACTTGTCAGTATGCAGGAAAAAAAAGAAACGAACAAGCCCACCAAGGGGATAAAGAATACTTTCCTGCAAATACTGCGCCGCAAATTAGAAAATTGACACATTATAAAAAGAAAGACCGTATGCAAGGGGCTTCATTATCGCCGCCGATGCATACAGTCTTTTGCTTGAATTTCACTTTGATTTTTTGTAAGCCGATCTGTGCCTGTACTTCTTTTTATCCGCTTTGACGCGGAAATAATTGTGTTTGATGGCTGTATTCTTTTCATCCGTCATTGTGTAGACATCAAAGAGGTCAAGAGATTCAATGAAAGGGACGAACTTTTTGAAGCCGAAGTTACGGACATCAAAGTCGGAAAACTGCTTATTCAAAAGATTGCCGAGAGTCCCCGAAAAAATCCACCCGTCTTCATCCGAATTTTCTTCGGTCAGCTTGATGAGCGCCTGTTTTATAGTGGATAAGTCCTTGCCGAGGGTTCTGTCAAAGGCGGAACCGCCGTCGGCAGGATGCGGCAGCTGAGAGGCGTGGTTTTTTTCGGCCTGTGTCGCCGTCGTGTCTTCTTCGTGGTGGTGTTCTTCTTCCGATTCTTCCCACAACACGTCGAGGTAGAGGAACTTATTACACGCCGAAATAAAGGAACGGGGCGTTTTGCTTTCGCCCATGCCGAGGACGTATTTTTGCGATTCCCGCAGCCTTGACGCAAGACGCGTAAAATCGCTGTCCGACGAGACTATGCAAAAGGCATCGAGCTCACTTTGGTAGAGTAAATCCATCGTATCGATAATCAGGGCCGAGTCGGATGAGTTTTTGCGAATAGTATTGCTGTATTGTTGAATCGGCTGAATGGCGTTGTCAAGAATAATATTCCGCCACGATGACATTTGCGGTGTCGTCCAGTTGCCGTAAATTCGTTTGTAGACGACATTGCCGAGGTTATTCGCTTCTGAAAGAATTACGTCAATGTACTTGTTGGAAATATTTTCGGCGTCAATGAGAACGGCCAGTTTCATCTCTTGGTTCATACCGGTTGCAGACTCCCCTTTGAGTTGTAATTAAATGAGTTTTTTCAGATTTTCCGTTATTTCGGACGGGTTTTTGGCAGGCGCCAAATCCATAATCGGCTGTTCGCCTACATAAAGAAGATTGTCACTGTCCGTACGGACGTCGCCGGATGCCGGCTTTTTGCCGTCGTGATACACGGCGGAGAGATTGCCCGCAATAAGATATGCCCGTTCTTTGCCGCTCATGGAAGCGATGTCTTCCGGCTGATACCAGTTCTTGCCGCGCAGGGATATCATACCCGTGTCGGCATTGACTTTGACGACCTTGTCGCTCCATTCCGTAATATCTTTGCTGTACTTATCGCGGCGAGAAACGGTGGTAGGATGATCGTTGAAGAGATCGGACAAACCGCCGCTTGATTCACCGGGATTTTTGTCTAGGACGCGTTGCCATACGGCGGCACCGGCACCGATGTTGTAGCCGGCCCCTACGGCATAGCCGAAAGCCAGATCGTCGGCTTGCTTTTCCATAGGCTTTGTAATCAATTTTGCCGAGCCGACTTGCGCCAAAATGCCGGCCACGAGCCGGCTTGAATAGTTGCCGCCGACGGCCGCGCTTGCCAAAACGAGAGGCATTTGTTTACGAATGCCCTGAACGGGATGGCCTTTTTGGCCGTGACCCAATTCATGGGCGAGAACGAAGGCGATTTCGTTTTCATTATAATTGAGCGGTTCAAAAGCGCCGATGTTGATGCTGAGGTTATGTCCGATGGTGCAGAAGGCGTTAAAGCTCGTGTCGTTATTGACGAAGTAATTGTACGGTTTTTTCGTAATGGACGGATCGGATTTCGCAATGGAGGCGGACAGGCGTGTCATAATGCGGTCCAACATGGCGTTTGCCTGCGGATCCGTATTGACGCCGTACTTTTGCTTCAATTGCTCAAAGAATTCGTTGCGTCCTTGGTTGTCGAGATATTTTAATTCCTTTTCCAATTCGATGTATTGCACGCCCGCGCCGGCAAGGCCTGCCCAGTCGATAGCCTGTACGGGCTGAGTTGCCGGTAGAGCCGCAGCAAAAGAAAATGCCAAGGCGCCGGCCATAACACTTGACTTTATAGCATGTTTCAGCGAGTTCCCATTCATATAAAAGCCTCCTGCATGTATGCCTGTGATTATACGATTGACCTTATTATAGCATAGAAATGATTGTGATATAATGAAAGGGATTCATGATTTCCGTATCAATCCCGCATGTATTTGCGGAATCTTTCCGGGAGGTATATATGAAATGTGTTGTCATCGGTATCGGCGGTGTAGGCGGTTACGTTGCGTCCGTTTTGTGTAAGAACGGCGAAGACGTGACACTCGTCGCCAGAGGAGGGCGTAAGGAAGCACTTCGGCATAAAGGGCTTGTTCTGCACAGCGCCTATATGGGAGAGCATGTTTTTCATCCTGCCGTGACGGATGATGCCGCAATAATCGGCATGGCGGACATCGTCTTCGTGTGTGTCAAAAATTATTCTCTTGTCGAAGCGCTTCGTTCAGTAGAACCGTGTATCGGCGAGAAGACGCTCGTCGTTCCCGTCATGAACGGACTGGATCATGCCGCCGTTACGGCGGAGATACTTTCGCGCGGCATCGTCGTCGATTCGGTCATGTATATTACATCTTCATTTAACGACGACTATTCCATTACGGAAAGCGGCGGCTTTGCCCGTATGGGTGTAAGCTCGAAGACGGCGGAAGCGGCCGAAACGGTGCGAGCCCTGCTCCATCATCCCGGCGAGATGACCTGCTTTATTCCCGAGGATATGGAGGCCGCAGCGTGGAGCAAATACATTCTCAACTGCGCTTATAACGTCATTACAGCCTACTACAAGGCGAACATTGCCGATCTTTCGCAAGGCAGGCGGCTGACCGAATTTCGTGATCTCATTGACGAAGCTTATGCCGTTGCCGTTGCGGACGGCGTAAGCCTGGCGGCAGATCTGCCGCAGTCAATATATGAAAAAATCATGGGACCGCGGAACGATAAAAACTCGACGAGTTCCATGGCCCGCGATGTCATGTCCGGACGCAGAACCGAAGTGGAAACCTTCAGCGGTTACCTCGTGCGGTTGGCCCATAAGCTGCATGTGCCCGTTCCCGTGTCGGAACGATTTTACGAAGCCTTGAAACATACGGGTGTATAAGATGATGAAAGAAGCAGTGGAAAAGGCGAAAGAATAAAATAGAAATGAGAAAAGTACAGGTAAAGCGGTTTGGGTAAATTTAAATGCTCCGTTCATGCAAACAGCGTGAACGGGGCATTTTTGCGTGTATTCGAACCGGAACCTTACAGCATAAAACTGTAAACTTGTGCTTTACAACCTGTAAAAGTGTAAAGTCACTTTACACTTTTCATACTGAGAAAACGGCTGCATTACGGCATTTGAGATTGGCACGAAAGTTTCATGACTATATAGCAGAAACAATCCTCAAACTATGAATGGATTGCAATAGAGCTGATAGGAGGAAAAGAAAATGAACGATTTATCCAATAAGATTATGTTGACAGTTGCTACGACAGGTGCATACCCGCAGAAACAGCATAATCCGGCCGTACCCCTCGATCCGCCGGAAATTATTGAAGATATTCTGGCTTGTGCTGAAGCGGGTGCAAGCATTGCGCACATACATGTGCGAGATGATGAGCACAAGGCATCTATGGCTTACGAGAAATTTGAGGAAGTTGTAAAAGGTGTTCGCCCCAAGTCGAATATCGTCTTGAATTTAACGACGTCAGGCGGTACGGGTTGGCCCGACGATGTGCGCATGAAACCGATTCAGGAGCTTCATCCCGAAATCGGTTCCTATGACTGCGGGACCATGAACTGACAGCGCACCTGCGTTTTTGAAAATACGCCGCAATTTTTGGAAAAATTGGGAACCGAAATGCAGCGCCATGACGTAAAGCCGGAAATTGAAGTGTTTGACCCCGGCATGATTTACAATGCCTTGGATTTACAGAAGCGAGGTTTCCTTAAAGAAGGGTCTCTTCATTTCCAAATTGTCATGGGCGTTAAAAGCGGGATTGATGCAACCGTATCCAACTTGGTTTGGATGCGCAGCTTGCTGCCGGAAAATGCAACGTGGGGAGCTGTCGGTATCGGGCACGGTCAGATGGCAATTATGCTGGCTACGCTTGTAATGGGCGGACACCTTCGCGTCGGCATGGAAGACAATGTCATGATGAAAAAAGGCGTATTGGCCAAGAGTAATGCGGAATTTGTAAAACGTGCCGTTGATCTTATCCATTTAGCCGGAAAAGAAGTGGCTACACCTGATGAAGCGCGTCAAATTCTGGGTGTAGAAAATAAGACGGCATTGGCCAATAAAAAATAGAACATCACTTTGAGGAGAGCGGAACATGAAAAAGAATATTTTAGTCTACGGTGCAGGACTTATGGGGCGCGGTATTGCACAAGTTTTTTCGCGAAAGGCGGAACATGAGGTCTTTTTATATGATATTAAAGACGATAATATCTTGGGAAAAGTAAAAGCATCCTTGGACGAGTTTGTTGAAAAAAATGTTATTTCAGCCGAAAAGGCAGCGGCACAGTGCAGTCGTATTCATTTTATCAGCGACTTGACGGAATCTTTTTGCAAGACCGTCGATGTGGTAGTGGAAGCCGTTTTTGAAGATATGGAGCTAAAACAGCATGTATTTGAAAAGCTGGAAACACTTTGCAGGGAGGATACGATTTTTTGTACCAATTCTTCCGTCATGAGTCCGACGGAAATCAGTGCGCGCATAAAGCACGTTTTGTAGGCACTCATTTTTGGAATCCGGCCACGCTTATTCCCCTTGTTGAAGTCATTAAGGCTAAAGATTCTTCGGAAGAAACGGTTCAGGCTATATATGGCTTGTTGGCGGATGTGGGAAAACAGCCGATTATATGCCAAAAAGATGTTCCCGGATTTGTAGCCAATCGGCTGCAACATGCCTTGTGGCGGGAAGCCGTTTATATTGTCGAGCAGGGGATTGCCGACGCGGAAACAGTGGACAAGGCCGTTAAATACAGCTTCGGTTTGCGTTTGCCGCATTGCCGCCTATCGCCCGTCAGCAGGGTGCTCCCCGCATTACGGCTCCCCATGTACCTATCGGATCTAATGCAGGTGAACCGAACAACAAAGAAATGCAGACGGCAATTTTGAAGGAATCCCTCGAATGGGTTCGTGATTGCCCGAGCTTCAACGGCTTGAAAGTATTGCCGTATGAATACAGACATAACGTTTAATCGTTAAGTATTACTGTGAAAAAAGGGCGCGAATGTACATTCGTGCCCTTTTTATATTATATGAGGTAAAAAACAAGCGCGGAAGGTAGTGAAATTTATGGGATTGGGGCCCAGTACTAAAATGACGACATTACATCACTATCATTGTCCCGTGACGAGAGAACTTCTCGGTGATGCGGAGTTGTCCTTTCAAAGCCTTATTGTGAACGGCGTTTCCGAACGGTATGACGACAAGATCTTTACGGCCGTACGGACCGGTGAATTGGGAGAAGGCCTACATGCGGACGGCGCCATTGTCATCACCGACGGCTGGGGAAATCATCATATCGATTTTGTCACGGTTATCGAAGAGTTGGGTAAACGGGGTATCCCGTCTGTCGGCATGAGCTATATTGCCAGACAGGGACGTCTCGTGTGCACCAATGACTACATGGATATGATTGTCGACTTCAATAAAAACGAATCCGGTTACGAATCTTCCATTGTAGGCGACAATAACCTTGTCGAATACGATGCTCATAAGGCCGTGAGCTTATTGAAGCTCAAATTGAAACGGGAAGGTATTTCCATTCGGAAAAATGCCGACGGTAAAGATAAAGTTCTTCGTATGGGGCGCCATATACATCATGTGGAGACGGTTCGCTTCGGTGAAAAAACGGAGCTCAACGGGCCGCAATTGACTGTGCGGCGGACAATAGGTGAGATTAAGGAAGCGGAAAAAGAGTATATTGCCGATTTTTCCGTTCATCTCATCGGACCGGCCGACCGGCATCGCTATGTGCATACGAACTTGGACTTTATGCCTGTTGCCTGCAAGACGGAAGACACTCTCGGCAACGGGAAAACCGTGCTTTTGGGTGGGATTGCCGCTATGATTACGGGCGGTGAAGCGAACGGTGCTTACGAGCCCCATAACATCGGATCATCTGAAGGATTTCTTGATGAAGTCGTGCGTTTCGGCAGCAGCGGCACGCCGGAAGTAACGGATAAACTTCTGCACGTGGAAGTGACGTTCATGCCGGAAAAAGGCAGCACTGTTGAAGCCGTGCGTGCAGCGCATCATTTAGCGGACAGAGTGGTCAATGAAGTGCGCCTGGCCATGAAGAAGGCGTACAGCGATTACAGCGGTCCTTATGATATCATGGAATACCATGTTTCGCCGCGCAAGGCGAATATTATTGTCGTTAAAATTGTTTCGGCCTTGGGAAATATGTATGAATCGGCTGTATTTCCTTATGAGCCCGGCGGCATAAGCGGAGCAAAATACCTCATGGATATGGAAAGTCCGCCCATTCATATTTCACCGTTACAATGTCTGGACGGTGTTATCCATTCGTTGCTGTAAACCAAAAGAAGCCCTTCGGCAAACACTCGACATATGGTTACCGAAGGGACTTTTTAATACATTACCTAACCTTGCTACTTCTTTAATTATAATGGACTTACTACATATAACACTCACTATAACCGAATACATGCAATGATACTACATTCTGCTATAACATAACACTCAGAAGTGGCATTGCCGGATAACGTTCTCCCGGCTGCAAGAAAACAAACAGTTAAGATGCTATATGTTAACTGCAAATCCTCTTTTGCAGAGTACGAAGTAAGGACGAGCAGATCGCCTCACCTTACGTACACCTCCTGTTTTGTTATTTGCGGCTTGACGTACGCCGCCATTTATCGGCTGTAAGGCTGTTGCGTGTCGCTGTGTCCTGTCAAAACGTGATCCCGCGAGTCTATAGAGGAATAGTTTATCATACGCGGGAATTCACTAACCGGTTCTATTTCCAAGGGAATCACCTCATTTCTATTATTTGCCTACAGTATAGCATAATATATTGCGTTGTCAAGATATTAGAAATGCAAAATACGCATTTGGGGGAGTATATGAAAAAAGGTGTTGCTTTATGAACGAAGGTTGTCAAATATAATGAGCGCCATAAAGACGATATCTTCGTCACCCGTATTATCCAGTCCGTGCGTGCAGCCGTCGGGAGTAAAGGTCACATCGCCGGGTCCGATCGGGCGATCCGTGCCGTTATCGTGATACGTACCGCGGCCGGACAGGATGTAATAAGTTTCGCTTTCGCCTTTGTGCTCGTGAATTCCCAGTGAACAGCCCGGAGGAATGGTAACCTGAGCATAAAGACCGCATTTTCCGTTTAATTCCGTGTCGTCGAGGAGACGCTTGATCAGGATATAACCTTTGCCGCCGGAGGCATTTTCTTTTTTGATGACGGGCAGTCCATTTTTTACAAAGTTTTTCATGAATTTCATCTCCTTTAATATTCCGTATCTTCCGTTAAGGGAGTTTTGCCGAAGCGTGTAACGAGGTCTTTCTTTTCCCAATGCCATTTAGACGAAGCGAAGCTGATGGAATCGTCGTAGTTGGGCGACTTTATGTTGAGGAGACCGCAAACGAGTTCGTAGACGAGATCGTTCGTAAAATAGGCGTTTTCATGGGACTTGAGTGCCGCCGTGATTTCCGGGTTGCGCCGCATGTAGTCGTCGGATAAGTAGATGAACATGGGAATGCGCAGGACCTTGAAGCTTGCGCCGTCGGGCTGGCGGGCAATATTCGGGTCGGAACCGTGGTCGGAGAAATAGAGGAGTGCATCCAAGTGAAGATGAGCCTCGGCGTAGCCGAAGACTTGCGACAGGAACCAATCCGTATAAAGGATTGTATTGTCGTAGTCCGCTTCCTGATTTATCTTGCCGTCATTAAAGTGTTGGAACTCCGCAGGATAACGGTTGCGATATTCAATGTGGCTGCCCATGATATGAAGGACAATGAAATTTTTCTCATCGGGATTGACGTTTTTAAGGAAGTGCAGCAAGGCACTGTCCAAGGTGGATTCCTTCAGGTCTCTATCGACCCATTCGGCTACGTCCGCCGTATTGGCAATAAGGGAAATGGGTGTATCCGCAACGCCGACAGAGCCTTGGTTGCTGAACCAATATGTCCTATAGCCGGCTTTTTTTGCCATGTCAACGATAGAAATAGATTCGTTAAATTCTTTGTCATTGTAGAAATTCGATTCCGTCAGGGCGTGTTCCAATACGGGAACCGTATACCAGACGCAACTGTAAACGTTCGTGAATAAGGTGAAATGAGGGTCGTCTTTTACAGACGTCAGCCACGGCGTATTTTTCGGTGCCGCCGGATTGTAGGCGTTCATCAGTGTGCGCGTTTCCGATTCTCCGATGATGACGATGACCGTGTTGGGCCCGATTGCGGGGTTCAATTGTACTGCTTGCAGGGCGGCGAACTTGCTGTCGTGGTTTGCCGCGTAAAGGCGGGAACGGTCCAAGTAGTCTTTAGTGTCGAGAAAAGTCCGTATGGGGAAAGAGTTGGGCAGGAGTTCATCGTAGAGCATCCAGACCGACGGTATGATAATAAGAAGAGATAAAACGGGCAGTATCTTGCGGTAGACCGTTGTTTTCGGCAGCGGCGGCAATGTATAGTGCGTTAAAAAGAAAAACAGCACAATAACGAGCAAAATGAAGGTCGTACCGGCAATCATGGCCGGACCGAGAGAATGTAGGTATTCCAGCGTTTCCGCCGGGCCGGTCTGAAAAAGGATGAGTGATCCCGATGTGGTAATGCAGGAACCGTACAGATCATAATAGGCCCATTGAATGAGGTTGACGAAAATGGCCGCAAAATAGATTATTGTCAAAAGCGCTGCGCCGATAACGCGGTGAATATACTGCTTGACTGCCATGGAAAGACAAAAAAGAACGGCAAAGAGAAAGAGACCGTTATAAATATCGTAAATATTATTTAAATAAATAGTATTGCCGTTTATGAGTGTCTTATAACTGAGGAGCGGTCCCGTAACGATCCACGATATGCCGGTGATTGCCGGCGGCAGGATGTTTCGCCAGGACAGTTTTTTTATATATAATGCCAACGAGAGGACAACTGCACCGACAGCCGGAACAAGTCCCCAAATCATATCGGCTATGTTGTCTTCGCCGAGACCGAGAGAAACGAAAAATTGCCATTGTACGCAAAGTGCATAAATGATAATAAAAACGGTGATTAGCGAGAAAATTCGTTTTTTCGTATACGCGCCTGCATCAGCCTGTACAGATAACGCGCTTGTCCGTGTCATGCAGAAAGGCTCCTTATAAATAGGTAAAATCGATACATATCGAACTTATTATACAGCAATGCATGTAAATAACCTAGTATTTCTCGAAATGATTGCCAATTTATATAGACGGAATTGCAGTATGAGTTCACAAAGCAGATGATTTTATAATATTAAGGATTGATAATATGTAGTTGCGTATATTTCATAGTATGGTACACTGGAAAAGTAAGGAACTCCGGTTTGATCCGGTAAAAAGCTTGATAAACGGTTGGAGTACCAAGTCTGAAGGGAGTGTTTGTTCAGTGAGTGATACAGGAAAAAAAGTTGCCGTTATCGGCGCAGGGCCGGCAGGATATACGGCTGCACAGGAATTATCGAAGAACGGGTACAGCGTAGACATATTTGATAAAGAAAGCCGTATCGGCGGCGCTATTTATACGGGGATTCCCGAATATCGCATGTCCAAAGCCTTTTTGGATAAGGTTTATGACGTTATGACAAAGGATGCGAACATTACCTTTCATTTTGACACGAAAATTGACGGCAAAGCATTTGCCGAACTGCGGCAAAACTACGATAAGGTTCTCATTGCAACGGGCGCACAAATTGAAAACACTTATGATTTCACTGTCGGACAGGGGCTTGGTGCAGGGCTTACGCTCCTCTACGATTTGAATATCCTCGGCAAACAGGACGATTATAAAAAGTACAAGGAAGCTGTCGTCTGGGGCGGCGGTAATGTTGCCATGGACTGCGCCCGATCGCTCATTCGTATCATTGACAGGGTAACCGTCGTGTATAGGCGGTCGGAAGCGGAAATGCCGGCAAACAAAAGTGAGATCCGCGATGCCAGAAATGAACATGTCGACCTGGAATTTCTCAGCAACATTAAAGAAATCATCCGCGATACCGAAGGCAATGTCACAGGTGCCGAGGTTATCAAGATGGAATTGGGCGAACCTGATGAATCGGGACGTCGTTCGCCCCATGAAATTCCCGGTTCCGAATACGTCCTGCCGGCGGATCTCATTATCATGGCTATCGGGCAGAAGGTGGACTTGTCCGTTCTCGACGAAACACTGGCTATCGAGGATAACTTCCGGACGAATTTGGAAAATGTCTACATTGCCGGCGATGCCAACGTAGGCCCCGCCACTATCGGCAAGGCTCTCATGGAAGGCAAAGCGGCAGCTGCAATGATGCAAAAACCGTGGTAAATAGATGTAAGGCCATGCAAAAAGAGAATGCCTCTTTGCATGGCCCTCATTCCAAGATATAATCTTGCCAAGATCTGTGCATTTATGGTATAATCCAATTTGTTCGGGGCGATTACGTCGCCTTGAGAGTATGAAACGGCCTCGTGGTGTAGCGGTTAACATGTCGCCCTGTCACGGCGAAGATCGTCGGTTCAAATCCGATCGAGGTCGCCATATTTGCTCAGGTAGCTCAGTCGGTAGAGCAGGGGACTGAAAATCCCCGTGTCGGCGGTTCAATTCCGTCCCTGAGCACCATCAATTTTATATGCGGTTGTGGCGGAACGGCAGACGCGCTACTTTGAGGGGGTAGTGAACGTAAGTTCGTATGGGTTCAAGTCCCATCAACCGCACCATGCTGACAGTAAAGCGCTTTACGGACATTTCGTAAGGCGCTTGTTTTTTGCTGACTACGTTTAATCTTGAGCGGTTTGACTACATTTTGACCACATAAACGAATGACCGCCCTTGCCGCTGCAGCGGCAAGGGCGGTCATTCGTTTGTTTACACGGAAATGGTACTGAATACTTCGCCGATAGGCTCGCGAAGGACAAGGTCGGCACTGTCGTCCATGTCCGTTGCGCCCTTGTTGATGAGGACGAGTTTATTGCCCTTGTAGTAATGTATAAGCCCGGCTGCCGGATAGACGACAAGAGACGTACCGCCGATGATGAGCATGTCGGCCTGACTGATATACCGGATGGTAGCCGTAATGACCGAGTCATCCAAACTTTCTTCGTAGAGGACGACGTCCGGTTTTATAGGACCGCCGCAAGCGTCGCACATAGGAATACCTTCGGCCGCTTTCATATACTCGGCGTCAAAAAACTTGCGGCAGTGCTCGCAGTAGTTGCGGTGTACGCTGCCGTGAAGTTCCAGGACGTTCTTACTGCCCGCTTTTTGATGGAGACCGTCGATATTCTGCGTAATAACGGCTTTCAATTTTCCTGCTTTTTCCAGCTCCGCCAATTTTAAGTGGGCCGCATTGGGCTTCGCATCAAGACAGAGCATTTTGTCGTGGTAAAAACGATAAAATTCGCTCTTATTATTTTTGTAAAAGGTGTGGCTCAAGATCGTTTCGGGGCGAAACTTATAATGCTGATTATAGAGGCCGTCAACACTGCGAAAGTCGGGAATGCCGCTTTCCGTAGAGACTCCGGCGCCGCCGAAAAAGACGATGTTGTGAGAGCTGTCAATGAGCTTGGCAAAACGTTCCGTGTCGGTCATGATATATTCTCCTATACAAATAATGGGTAAACGGCGTCAGTTTTTATTCCACTATACCATTATTTTAGGAGATTGACCAATTGAAAGTATAAAAAGCGAATATATTTTTCTTTGGACGAACACAATAATTTCATAATGCGGGAAAGAAGAAATAAGCTTTGTGCAGGAAAATATCCGAGTAATAGCGAGTAAAAACTTATAACATAAAGATTTTGCACCTGAATTATAAATTAAATCAAATATCATAATTTAAACCGGACAATATGCTTTAGAGAAATAAAGTGAATATTTATTGACGATTACGGTAATAGATATTATAATTTCTGTATGTGAAAACGAATTTTAATAAAAAGGAGTGTTCGTATGACCGCATTGATTTTAAACGAGCTGGATTACCTGGACAGTGTCCTCTATTATCCCGTTCTCGTTGTTATCTTGGTAATTGCGGGCTTTTATTTTTCCTGGAGCACGAAGCTTGTGCAATTACGTATGTTCGGAGAGAGTATTCGCGTTGTCATGGAAAAGCCTCGGGAAGAAAAATCTATTTCGTCCTTTCAGGCGCTCATGGTATCGACGGCGTCCCGCGTAGGTACGGGAAATATTATCGGTATTTCTACGGCTATTTGTCTCGGCGGTCCGGGCAGTGTCTTCTGGATGTGGCTCATGGCTCTTATCGGCGGCGCCAGTGCTTTCATTGAAAGTACGCTCGCACAGATTTACAAGCGCCGTGACGAGCACGGCGGCAGCTACGGCGGCCCGGCTTACTATATCGAAACGGCTCTGCACAGTCGTTTTCTCGGCGCGGCCTTTGCATTCTTTCTGATTTTAACGTATGCAGTCGGCTTTAATCTCTTGGCATCATTTAATTTGCAGTCGACCTTTGCGGTATACGATTTTTATCAACCCGGCAGGACGTCCTGGATTATCGGTGCAGTCCTGGCTGTTCTTGTGGGCTATTGCATCCTCGGCGGCGGCAGACGTATTGTCCGCGTGACCGCTTGGATTGTGCCGCTCATGGGCGGCATTTATGTACTGGCGGCGATTTTTGTCATTGTAACGCATATTACAATTTTGCCGGACGTTTTTATGATGATTTTTACCGATGCCTTCGATTTTCGGTCCATCTTCGGCGGTATTGCCGGCTCTTGCCTTATGTACGGCGTAAAACGCGGCCTTTATTCGAATGAAGCCGGCATCGGTTCCGCCCCGAATGCGGCGGCTACGGCCGATGTAAGTCACCCTGTCAAGCAGGGCCTCGTACAGATGCTCTCGGTATTCCTCGACACACTGCTCATTTGCTCGGCAACGGCTATGATGTGCCTGTGCTCGGGCGTGCCCATCACGAAAGGGGCCGCCGGTGCGGTCTACGTGCAGCAGGCCATGATTGCCGAGTTCGGCGGCTACGGCCCTGTCCTTATTACGGTATGCATGGTTCTCTTTGCATTCTCCACGCTTATCGGCAACCTCTTCTATGTCGATAACTGCCTGAACTTCCTTCATAAGAAAGTGCCGAGTACGACTTTCATGGTCTGCTACCGTATTATAGCGGCGATCATTATTTTTGTCGGTGCCGGTATGTCCATGGCGGCAGCTTGGGATGTGGCCGACATTTTCATGGCCTTCATGTGTCTTATTAATATACCGTCCTGTGCCATTTTGGGCGGCGTAGCCGTAAAGGCGATGAAGGATTATGAAAAGCAGAAAATGGCCGGTCAAAATCCTGTCTTTCTGGCTAAAAATATCGGTCTCGATGACGCAAATCTGGATTACTGGAAATAACAATGTACAGCATAGAGGCGGCACCCGTATAGAAGTACCGTCTTGACAAAGGCTGTAAATGCCGCTACAATACGGCTATATAAAAGCATATGCAAAAGCGATGAAAAAGACGGTTAAGGCGACAGCTTCGCCAGCGAGTCGGTGACGGTGGGAGATCGACGGAAGCGGGTTTTGACGGATCACTTTGGAGCCGCAGCCGTGAGCCGGTTGCCGGGAAGTCCCCGTTAACAACATTGAGCGGCTGCGTCTGCAGCCAATAGGGTGGTACCGCGGTGATTACATCTTCGTCCCTTTGGGGATGAAGATGTTATTTTTTTTGGAGGAGGAAAGATAATGGACTACAGCAAGACCTTACATTTGCCGGAAACGGAATTTCCCATGCGCGGCAATTTACCGAAGCGGGAACCGGAATTTTTGAAATTCTGGCAGAAGCACGACATTTATCGGAAACGCTTGCAAAAACGGGAAGGTGCGCAGAAATTTATTCTCCATGACGGACCTCCTTATGCGAACGGCAAACTGCATATCGGACACGCTCTGAATAAAGTGCTGAAAGATATTATTTTAAAGTATAAGACGCAGAACGGTTATTATACGAAGTACGTGCCCGGCTGGGATACGCACGGCCTGCCTATCGAGCACGCCGTCATTAAGGAAACGGGTCTCAATCGTCATGAAATGGCGCCCCTCGACTTACGCAAGCGGTGTCATGATTACGCTCTTGAACGGGTGGCCGAACAAAAGGCCGATTTTATTCGCTTCGGCGTTCTCGGTGACTGGGACAATCCGTACCTCACCTTGGCGAAACATGTAGAGGTGGCACAGATCGGTGTTTTCGGCCAAATGGCCAAGAACGGCCACATCTATAAAGGCTTGAAATCCGTATACTGGTGCCCTCACTGTGAAACGGCTCTAGCCGAAGCGGAAATCGAATATAAAGAGGTCAAATCCAACTCCATTTACGTGCGATTTAAAGCGGTCGACCTGGGAAGACATGCGCCGGCCGGCTTTGACCTCGATCATGCGTATGCCCTGATTTGGACGACGACACCGTGGACTATTCCGGCCAATGTGGCTATCTGTGCCAACGAAGAAATCAAGTACGCTTGGGTTGTTATAGGCGATGATGCTTTCCTGATGGCAAAAGAACTGGTCGAAGGTACAATGGAAGCGGCTAAGATTACGGAGTACGCCGTTCTTCCCGACGTCATGACAGGGAAACAAATTGAAGGCCTCGTGTTCCGTCATCCTTTCTATGAGAAACGGCGCGTTCCCGTTATCCTCGGCGAACATGTTACGCTCGAAGCCGGTACGGGTCTCGTACATACGGCTCCGGATCACGGCACGGAAGACTTTGAAGTCTGCAAGAAGTACGCCGCCTGGGGCCTCGGACCGCTCGGTACGGTCGGTCCGGACGGCAAGTACACGAGTGTTGTGCCCGGCTATGAAGGCAAATTCGCCTTGGATATGAACGTGGAAATGATTAAAGAACTCGCAGCTTGCGGCGCTCTTTTTGCCAAAGGCTCCCTGCGCCATCAATATGCCCATTGCTGGCGTTGTAAGAATCCCGTTATTTACCGTGCGACGGAACAATGGTTTTCCTCCGTCGACGGGTACCGCAAAAAAGCATTGGAAGCCATCGACCGGGTACGTTGGATTCCATCCTGGGGTCATGACCGCATTTATAATATGATTCGCGATCGCGGTGATTGGTGTATTTCCCGTCAGCGTGTATGGGGCGTGCCCATTCCCATTTTCTATTGCCGAGGATGCGGCAAGCCGACCATTAATGACGACACTGTTTCGCACTTGCAGGAAGTCTTTGCGGTTGAAGGATCCGATGCGTGGTGGGCTCACGATGAAAAAGAATTACTGCCGCCCGGCTATAAATGTCCGGAATGCGGCTGCGAAGACTTCCGCAAGGAAACGGATATTATGGATGTCTGGTTCGACAGCGGTTGTACGCACCAGGGCGTGCTGAAGCACGATCCGGAACTGGACTACCCTTGCGAAATGTATCTTGAAGGCTCCGATCAGCATCGCGGCTGGTTCAATTCATCTCTGCTCACGTCCGTTGCCATTAACGGATATGCGCCGTACAAGTCCGTCCTGACACACGGCTTTACGGTTGACGGAGAAGGCCGTAAGATGAGTAAGTCCGTAGGCAACACGGTGGCGCCGCAGGAAGTTATTGACCAGTACGGCGCCGACGTCATGCGCCTTTGGGTGTCGTCCGCCGATTATCAGGGTGATGTACGGTTGTCGCCGAAGATTTTGAAGCAGCTCGGCGACGTATATCGCAAGATTCGCAATACCTTCCGTTTCCTCTTGGGGAACATCAGCGATTTCGACCCCGAACGGGATGCGGTCGCTTATGAAAATATGACGGAAATCGACAAGTGGGCTCTCCTGCGGCTGGAACAGGTCCTCGAAACGGTTACGGCCGCATATGAAGATTACCAGTTCCATGTCATGTACCATGCAATCCACAACTTCTGCACCGTCGACCTCAGTTCTATTTACCTTGACGTCATGAAGGACTGCATGTATACGGAAAAAGAAGACGCACCGTCCCGACGCAGTGCGCAGACGGCCATGTACATCATTTTAGATACGCTGGTCAAAATCGTTTCTCCCGTTCTCTCTTTTACGGCGGAAGAAGTTTGGCAGTTCATGCCGAACGTTTCGGGCAAGGAAGAAAGCGTCCTCCTGACGGAGTGGCCGAAGCTTCACAAGGAATATTTGGATGAAACGCGGGCTGCCCGCTGGACCGAATTTCTCTCGTATAGAGGCGATTTGACGAGAATCCTCGAAGGCGCCCGCCGGGAACGCAAAATCGGTCATTCCCTCGACGCGGCCGTTACGATTTATACGGACGGTACGACGTACGATTTCCTGAAAGAGATGGAAGACCGCTTGGCAACACTTCTCATTGTCAGTGAAGTGCGGCTTGTAAACGGCAGCGCGCCGGACAATGCCGTTGCCGGCGAAGACCATCCGGACATGCGGGTTGTCGTGGAACCGTCGCAGTATGATAAATGCGAACGCTGCTGGACTCATGACGTGACAGTCGGCAAAGACCGTGAGCATCCGACCCTTTGCCGCCGCTGCGTGAATGTATTGGAAAATAAATAAGCTTGAGAAAGATATAGAGGCGTGCTCGTTATCTCGACAGTACGCCTCTCTTGTTTTATCCGGGTCGAATTAAATCAGTCCGCGGGATTGCAAGTACTCGACGGCCACATCATGAGCACTGCGGCCGTTGACACGGACATCGTAATTCATAGTACGCATTTCTTCTTCCGTAATGCGGCCGGCCAGTTTTTCCAGGGACGTTTTCAGTTCCGGATGTACTTTCAGCGTTTCTTCCCGTAAGAGGGGTGCGCCCTGATAGGGCGGGAAGAGGTGTTTGTCATCCTGCAGGGTGACCAGATCGTACTCTACGAGTTCGCTGTCCGTCGAATACGCATCTGTTATAGTAACGGCACCGCTTGCAATAGCCTGATAGCGGAGGGAAGGTTCCATCGTTTTCACATTCAGCGTCAAACCGTACGATGATTGGAGGCCGCGGTTACCGTCTTCACGGTCTGCAAATTCCAAGGTGAAGCCGGCGATGGCGCCGCTCTCCACCTTGTGTAAATCGGAAATGGTCTTTAAATCGTTTGCCTCCGCATAAACGCGGGGCACGGCGACGGCATACGTGTTTTCATAGGACATCGGTTCCAGGAAAATGAGATTATCTTGGGCCTTTATACCGTCCCGAGATTGTTCATAGACCGTGCGTGCATCGTTGGAAGGGACCGGCCCGTCTTTTAATAAAGAAGCCGTAACGGTTCCCGTAAATTCGGGATATATGTCGATATCGCCGTTTTTCAGGGCTTCGTAGAGGAAAGAGGTCTTGCCGAAATTCGGCTTTACTTCGACCGGGAACGAGGTGTCATGCTCAATGAGTTCCTTATACATATTAATCAGAATTTCCGGCTCCGGTCCGAGCTTTCCGGCGATGACAAGGGAATTGCTTTTGGCCGTTAGGGGAACGAAGGAAAGGGCCAAGCCTAAGAGGGCGACGGCAAAGAAATAGGCCAGGTACCGCAGCGAACGATGTTCGAGGAAATGCAAAATACTGTTGAAAATAACCGCCAACAAGGCGGAAACGCCGGCGCCTATGAGAATTAAGGCGCTGTCGTTGCGGTCGATCCCGAGGAGAATAAAGGAACCCAAGCCGCCGGCGCCGATGAGGGCGGCCAGGGTAGCCGTGCCGATGATCATGACGGCAGCCGTACGAATCCCCGCAGTAATCATGGGCAGGGCTAAGGGCAACTCGTAATTTTTCAGCTTTTCCCATTTCGTCATGCCCAAGGCTTCGCCCGCTTCCTGCAAGGACAGGTCTATTTCATGCAGGCCCGTAACCGTACTTTGCAGAATCGGGAAGAGGGCATAAATGACGAGTGCCGTCAAGGCGGGCAGGACACCGATGCCGAGAAGGGGAATCATAAGGCCCAGAATAGCCAGGGACGGGACGGTCTGCATGATACCGGTAAGCTGCAAGATAAATTCCGCCGCCGCTGTACTACGGCACGCCAGGACAATACCGACCGGCAAGGCGATGAGAACGGCCAGAAAAAGTGCACTCAGTGAGAGCTGCAGATGCTGCAGCAAGGCGACATACAAGTCATATTGCCGTTCGGTCAGGGTGGTGAATAAGCTAGTCATGGAACTTGTCTCCTAAGGCGAAAAGGTTCTTAACAAAGTCGTTCCCCGGATTCGCTTTAATTTCTTCGGCCGTGCCGATTTGAATAACGGTGCCGTTTTCCATGATACAAAGTCGGGTGCCCAAATAGCACGCCTCGCCGATATCGTGGGTGACGAATATGACGGACAAATGAAATTCCCGGTGCAGTCGTTTTACAATTTCCCGCAATTGGCTGCGGGAAATGGGATCCAAGGCACTGAAGGGTTCGTCCATGAGAAGAATACGCGGTTGGCCGATAAGGGAACGAATAATGCCGACGCGTTGCTGTTGACCGCCCGATAATTCGCGCGGGTAACGACGGGCATATATGGAGGGATCCAGTCCGAGAATGTGAAGCCATTTTTCCGTCAAGCGGGCAATCTCTTTTTTCGCAAGACCTTTCATCGTCGGGACAAGGGCAATGTTTTCGGCAACCGTCAGGTTGGGAAAGAGCGCGATTTGCTGCAGCACGTATCCCGTATCAAGGCGCAGCTCGCGCAGCGGGATGGAACGAATATCCCTGTTGTCTCGCAAAATGGTGCCGCCTGTGGGCTCGAGCAGACGGTTCAACAGTTTGAGAAATGTTGTCTTGCCGCCGCCGCTTGCGCCGACGAGGACAAAAAACTCGCCGTCATCAATTTTCAAGGTTGTTTCCTGCAGAGCCGTAGAGGAACCGTACGATTTATAAACCTTATCCAGCGTAAACATCAGCCGCTCTCCCGTATACGCGCGTAATCTTCCGTCAGAACGGTACGAAGGTCTTTGGCCGGCCGCCCCGTAATCAGGCGGAAATCGTCCGTAACCGTATTTAAAAGTCCTCTTTCGGCAGCTTCGTAGAGGGAAGCCAGAACAATGCCGAAGCCTTTCGGCGTATCGTACTTTTGCGCAAAGGCGGCCGTACTTACAGGCGAGAAAGCGATTTTTTTGCCGCCTACGGCAGTGAGAATATCCGCCAGTTCAGGCATCGTATAGTTTCGTTCCTGCGTGAGTGTGTACGTCTTTTCCAAGTAATGACTGTCCCTTGCCGCTTTAATAATGGCCGCAGCGCTTTCGGCGCGGGAAATAAAGGATATCGTGCCGTGCGGTACGGGATAAATCAGTTTTCCCATAGTCTGCAATTCGGGCAAGTACGGTATGAGGGGATCCGTATACATGGCGTTTTTTATAATCGTATACGAAAGACTGCTGCAGGCGAAGCGGCGGTTCGTGTATCCGAAAAAGGGGGCCATATGGAAAGGATTCGTATCCTGATCGGCGAAGAAACCGACAAAGATGACGTGTTTTACCTTTGCCCGTTCCGCCGCGGTGATGACATTTTCCGTTTCCGGCACGCGGACAATACTGGGATGCGTAATGCTGGGGATGTAAATGAGTATTTCCGTATTATGGAAAGCAGGCACAAGCGTTTCCGGCTGTAAGTAGTCCGCCTTGACGACTTCAAGTCCCTGCTCCGCGTATGCTGCGGCTTTTTGCGGATTTCGTACGGCTAAACGGATTTCGTCCGTTTGAAAATGCCGCAGCGCTTCGCTTACGACGTGTGTGCCCAGCCGGCCTGTCGCGGCCGTAATAGTGAGTTTCATCGCTATCAGTCCTTTCGGTTGGCTAAAAGCATCAGCTCTTCCGTCAATTTTTCCGCGAAGAGCGCCGTTGTTTGCACGAGAGTTTCCTGCTGTTCGGCCGTCAAGCGGGCCAGGGCTTTTTCTTCGGCTTTATCCATGGGCTCGATGACGGAAGCCGCAAAGTCCCGGCCCGTGTCCGTTAAGGTAAGCAGTTTTTTTCGCTTGTCTTCGGCTGAAGCCGTAACGGCAATGTAGCCTTTTCGGGCAAATGATTTTACGGTCGCGTTGACGACCTGCTTGGTTGAATACGTGCGCATCGCAATGGAATGCTGTGAAATCCCGCCGGGTGTGTGATACAGCCAAAGCAGAATTAAGAGGGACTTTGATTGGAGGCCGCGTTTTCGGGCATAGTTTTCATATAATGAAAATTGCGTATCTCTAAGTCTCGTATACATGCGATTTAAATCCTTTGTCTTTGCGGTAACGGTCATAGTCGGTCCTTTTAATAGTAATAAATAGTCAAATAATTTTACTGAAATACTAAACCTGAACAGGCGGCTTGTCAAATAAAAGTTTGAGCGGGCGCAACAAAAAAAGACGAACCGCCGTTCGTCTTTTAGATGTATTATTTTTACTTATGCTTCCGCAATGCAGTCATTCAGATCCGCAATCAAAGCGTCTACATCAATGCCGTGGGCACCGGCGCCTTCACCGATGGTTTCAAAGTGAGAAGCCATGCAGCCTACACAGCCCAAGCCGTAGTCCTGAAAGATTTCAATGATTTGCGGATATTTCTGAACCGCTTCAATAATATTGGTGTCTTTTGTAATGGCCATGATATAATATGCCTCCCGTTATTTATACTAAGTTGGTAATCTTTTGCTAGCCATATTATAACATACTTCCTGCGTATTACTATAGGTAAAGGCCCTGAAATTGGTTACTTTCTTATTTCTGCCGTATCGAGGAGCGTGCCGTCCGGCAAGAAGCAACGGAAGCGGACGGAGTTTGCCGTGGCTTCCATGGTCATGTAATTGTCCGTTTCCGGCTGCGGCGGGACATAGATATCAAGGGAATGCCGCTTCCACAGGCTCGGGTAGCGTACATCCCCGGCAACGCCGGTAAGAAGATACAGCGTACCCGTTTCGTCGCGTTTAAAATTTCTGATTCGGCCGCGGTTGCGGTATGTGTGCAAGTGGCCTGAAAGGACGACGTCCACGCCATACCGGTCGAAAAGGGGCATAAAGATTTTTCCTTCATCGGAAAACCCTTCTTCACGGGCCGTCGGCCGTGTTTCCGGGTTGAACGAGTATTGGAGCACGTCTTTGTGCATGAGGACGATTTTCCACGGCGCCTTCGTTTTTTCCATATCTTCTTTAAACCAGGCCACTTCATCTTCGAGCAGATTGGGCTCAAAGTCTTTTAATTCCGTAAACTGCGTGTCCAAGACGGTAAAATGAATATCGCCCCAGTCGAAGGAATAGAATTGATTAGGATAATCGGGCAGACCGTTTTTCGGCAATTCAAAGAGATGTGTATAAGATAGGGGCATGTGCATTTGCCAATCCAAGTCGTACATTTCGTGATTGCCGTCCAAGGGAACGACGGGAATACGGCGAATCATGTCTTCACAGGCATCGAACCAGGCATTCCACTGGTAATCGGCCTGCCCGTTGTCGACGAGGTCACCGATATTGATGAAAAAACGGGCATCTTGATTGCGTTCCCAAGCCGGCATGGCCGTATTACGCCAAACGCTGTAGTCGGCCGATTGGGAGTCCGGGAAAATGAGAGCCTTGAAATCGGTTCCGTCTGCCGTTTTCAGAGGCAGCCAGCTGCTCCGTTTGTCCGCATAGCCGACCCGGTATTCGTAGTCCGTGCCGGGGGTCAGGCCGCTGATGGCGGCGCTGTGGATATAGGTCTGTCCGCTGCCGTCGCTGAACTGTGTGTCCGTTGCGCTTACGGTCAGCGTATCTTCCGCGTCTTTCAGACGATATTCGACGACCGCTTCCGCTTCATCGTAAGACGATTGCCACATAATTGTGCGGGACGTGCGGCTGTCCGCCGTAATGACCTGGCGGATATTGGCTGCATCGACGTCACTTGTCAGCTTATAATGAGCAGCCGTGGCTTTTGTAGCTTTTACAGCCTGCTTCGCGACCGACTTCGTCCCCGGTATGAATTCATATACACCGAAAGCGGCTGCGACGACGGCGGCGCCTGTTGCTTTCAGAAAATCCCTGCGCGTTAACTGCTTCAAGATGATACCTTCTTTTAATAAAAATAATAAAAAATGTAAGTGTATAATATGACACCGTGTCAAATTTGTCAATGTAGTCAGTGTAAAATAATTATGGAAAAATTTTACAGGTAAAGGCAAGAACGGTACCTTGGAAAAACTGATAATGCGGCGCCTCGCCGGAGATGATTTTTATTTGGCCCGGTATTTGACACATTGTCGGACAAGCATCTGAGGCAGTATTTATGAGACCTTGAAAAAGGGACGAAAAGCATTGACACCCATATGAATCATGGTATACTGAAAACAGAATTCAATAGGGGAGCTTAACGGCTGAGAGGAAGTATTAGCTTCGACCCGGAACCTGATGTGGATAATCCCACCGTAGGAAAGAACGGCAGTTTCGCGGTCATTTTGAGATGGCCGCTTTTTTTGTGCCTAAAGGAGAAGTGTATGGAAAACGGAAAAACATCGGTTATAAACAACAGCTTGCTTTGGTTCGGCGCCGGCATTTCTATTGCTGAAATATTAACGGGGATGCTTGTTGCGCCTTTGGGGTTTGAGCAAGGGGCAATTGCCATTTTGTTAGGTCACGTTATCGGCGGTATCGTTATGTATGCTGCCGGACTTATCGGTGCGAAAACGGGGTTAAGTGCCATGGAAACAGTGCAGATGGCATTCGGCCGCAACGGCGGCAAATGGTTTGCCCTGCTCAATGTAATCCAGCTTATCGGTTGGACGGCAGTTATGATTACTACTGCCGCTGTTGCGGCCGAAGCCCTGGTTCCTTTAGGCAATGTCTTATGGAGCGCTGTCGTCGGCGCCGGCATTGCTTTGTGGATCGTCGTGGGCGTGAAAAACTTGGGCAAAATCAATGTCTTTGTTATGGCCGCCCTCTTCGTATTGACCCTCTTTTTGTCTCATGTTATCTTTCGCGGCGGCCTGCACGGCATAAACGGTACCATTACTTTCGGCGGTGCCGTGGAACTTGCCGTCGCCATGCCTTTATCGTGGCTGCCCGTCATTGCCGATTACACGCGATATGCCAAGTCGCCCGTTAAGGCGACGGCCGGCAGCTGCATTACTTACTTTGCGGCCAGCTGCTGGATGTTTTTCATCGGCATGGGCGCTGTCTTATATGCGGGAAATGATAATTTGGCGGACATTATGGCACAGGCAGGTATGGGTGTGTCGGCTATTTTAATTATTTTATTGTCCACCGTAACGACGACCTTCCTGGACACTTTGTCGGCCGGCATCAGCTGTAAGTCCGTCTGCACCGCTTTTTCCGAAAAAGGAGCGGCTCTCGTTGCCTGCATTCTCGGCGTCGCCTTGGCCGTTTGGACTGATGCGGGACGGCTGCAGGACTTCTTATACCTCATCGGCTCCGTCTTTGCACCCATGACGGCCATATTGTTGACCAATTATTTTATCCTTCGCGAAGACAGGCGGGATGAGAACGTAAATATTTTAAACATGGTGCTGTGGATCGGCGGATTCGCTCTTTATCGTTATGTTCTCGACGCGGATACGCCCTTGGGGGTTACCTTCCCGGTCGTCATTGTCATTATGGTTTGCAGTGCTCTCCTGCATAAGCTGATACGTAAATAAATTTATAGCAAAAAAGAGATTCGCTCCGTCGGGAACGAACCTCTTTTTTTGCTTTTAGCGTTTCTTTTTATTAGCCGGTTGCTTAGGAGTTTCTTTTACCGAGTCTTTTTGGTCGGGTTCTTTTACTGTTTCTTCTTTACCGGCGTCCTTTTTATCGTCTTTCTTTTCTTCCTTTACTTCTTCTTTTTTCGGCGGCGGTTCGTAGGAAATCCGCCCCATGCCGGCAGGCACGTCAAAGTCGTCGGCAGGTGAGTCGCTTACGGCCGAGGTCATATAATCGTGCCAAATTTGTGCCGGCACGGTACCGCCGTAAACTTCGCCGAGGCTTTGATCGCCTGTATCATCGCCGACCCAGACCGCCGTTACGATATCCGGCGTATAGCCGATAAACCAGGCGTCATGGTTATCATCGGTCGTACCCGTTTTTCCGGCTGCGGCGCGGCCGATAGAAGCGGCCGTACCGGTACCGTGATTAATCACTTCTTCAAGCATGGACGTCATTTCATATGCTTCCTTTTCGGACATAACCTGTGTTTTTTGCATGTCACTGTCCGAGGAGTTGTCCTCCAGTACATTGCCGTTGCGATCGAGAATTTTGACGATTGCCGTCGGCTTGACGTGGACGCCTTTATTGGCAAACGTTCCGTAAGCACTTGCCATTTCCAGAGGTGTTACGCCTTTGGTCAAGCCGCCGAGCGCAGCTGCCGCCAAGTTGTTGTCGTTCGGGCTGCCGTCTTCCACAAGGGTTGTAATTCCCATTTTTTTGGCATTGGCAATGACATTGGACGGCCCCACTTTGTCAGCCAGCTGCACGGCAATCGTGTTGACGGAGAGTGCGAGTGCCAGGTGTAAGGGTATGCTGCCTCTGTAGGAGTTGTCCGCATTGTTCGGTGACCAGTCGCCATAGGTCACTTTTTTATCTTCCATTACCGTTTCAGGCGTCATATCGTGCTGCAGCGCCGTCATATAGACGAAGGGTTTGAATGAGGAGCCCGGTTGGCGTACGGCCATGCTGGCGCGGTTGAAGCTGTCCTGTCCGCGGCCGCCGACCATGGCTAAGATGTGACCGTTTTTCGGGTTGATGGAAATGATGGCGCCTTGCGGCTGTGTTAAGCCCTGTCCGTCCGTATGCGTTTCCGGCAGATTTTCCAGGGCTTTGACGGCGGCATGCTGCTTATCCGTATCAAGGGAAGTGTAGATTTTAAGTCCTTCTTTATACAGTGCGTCGTCACCGTATTTTTGGGCGACTTCCTGAGCGACGTAGTCAATGAAGTATGCCGTTTCATCCGGTGAGTTGTTGGCTGCTTTCTGCTTGAATTCTAGGTCCGTGCTTTTGGCTTTTTCCGCCTGATCGTGAGAAATATAGCCGTACTTTTCCATTTGTCCGATGACTACATTCTTGCGTGCCGCCGCTTCACTTTGACTGGAGGAGTAATAGTTCGGGCTCTTCGGCAAGCCGGCAAGGAGGGCGCATTGCGCTAAATTCAATTCGCTTACGTCTTTGTCGAAGTACGTCTGTGCCGCCGTCTGAATACCGTAGGCGCCGCGGCCGAAGTAAATCTGGTTCATGTACAGTTCCAATATTTCTTTCTTGCTGTACTTGCGTTCCAGCTCCAGTGCCAGCATGGCTTCCTGAATTTTACGTTTCAGCGTCTGGTCCTGCGTGAGGAAGGCGTTTTTGGCGAGCTGCTGCGTAATCGTACTCCCCCCTTGAGCGATGCCACGGTTCGTCAGGTTTGTGACGACGGCACGCAGTATGCCGATGGGGTCGATGCCGATATGGTCGTAAAAACGATTGTCTTCAGCAGCAATAAAGGCGTTCTGCAGGTTTTGCGGTACCTTGTTGATATCGATAGGCAGCCTGTTCTGATCGGAATGTAAAATCGTTATCAGTCGACCCTGGCCGTCAAAAACTTGTGATGAAACGGCGGGACGCATGTTATTGCCCACTTCCGGCAAGCTTTGATAGGCCGCGAATATATAGCCGAACATGAGGCCTGCAACGACGACGAGTAACAGAGCCGCTATGACGCGAACGGAATGGAGCGGTCCTCTTTTCTTCGCGCGCTTGGCCCTGTGTCTGGGTATATACATTATATCCTCCTCCGGTATAATCCAATAGGATAGCGATAACGCATATCGTCGGAATATTATCGTTCCTATTATAGCATATATACATATGATGGGAATACAGAAAAAGCCCTGTTAATCGCGAGAAATGGAAAGAATCGAAACATCTTTTTTCATCATCCAGGCATAGATATGGAGCTATAAAATAAATAGCATATACTAATAAAAATAAAAACCTCGATTACTGCAAAAATATTGACAGGAGAAGGTTGAATTGTATACTATATAAGCGAGGAAAATTAAAACAGGTATTTACCAAAGACATTTCATTGGAGGTAATCACACATGGACAGAAATACTGCATTTGTTTTATGGTTTGATGAGCTGCGCCGGGAAGATGTGAATATTGTAGGCGGTAAATCTTCTTCTTTAGGAGAATTAACATCGGCTACAAACGTGCCCGTTCCTTACGGATTTGCGACAACGGCTGCAGGCTACAGATATTTCATGCGGAAAACGGGCCTCGATAAGAAAATAGAAGAATTATTGAAAGAATTGACGGATGTGGAAGACCCTGTACAGCTCCGTATCGTTACGGCGAAGGTGCGTGACGCCATTTGCGCGGCCGACATGCCGCAGGAGTTGGCTGAATCCATCAGAAAAAGTTATGATGAACTGGGTAAAAAGGTGGGCGAAGCGGAACCGTTCGTTGCTGTTCGTTCCAGCGCCACGGCGGAAGATTTGCCTGATGCCAGCTTTGCGGGCCAACAGGATACATATTTGAATGTCAAGGGCGCGGACATGGTTATTCAAAAAGTAAAGGAATGTTATGCCTCGACCTTTACGGACAGAGCCACTTATTACCGCACGAAGAAGGGATTTGATCATCTTGAAGTCGCCCTCAGCGCTGCCGTACAGATGATGGTTTTTTCCAAGAGCTCCGGCGTTATGTTTACGGTCGACCTCGTCACCGGTGATGACTCGACCATTACCATCGAAGGTGCCTGGGGTCTTGGTGAATACGTCGTACAGGGAACGGTTACGCCCGATAACTTCCGCGTGAAAAAAGATGACCTGTCCATCGTTTCGAAGATGATTAATACGAAGCCGATTCAACTCGTACGCAAAGCAGGCGGTGATTGTGAAGAACTGCCTGTGCCGAAGGAATTGCAAAAGGTGCAGGTTTTGACGGAAGAACAGGTCAGGGAACTGGCATCTTATGCCAAAGCCATTGAAAAGCATTACGGCTGCTACATGGATATGGAATGGGGCGTTGACGAACGGAACGGCAAGATTTGGCTCTTGCAGGCCCGCCCGGAAACGGTTTGGTCCAAAAAGAATAAAGACGGCAAAGGCGCTGTACAAGGAGATGCTATGGAAACGACAACGGAACGCGTAATCGTAGTAAAAGGATTGCCTGCCAGCCCGGGACGCGCTGCAGGTAAAGCGCATGTCATCTTGGATCCGTCCCGCATCGGCGAGTTTAAGGACGGCGAAATTCTCGTCACGACCATGACGGCGCCCGATTGGGTTCCGGCCATGAAAAAAGCTAAGGCAATTGTCACGGATGCCGGCGGTATGACCTGCCACGCCTCCATCGTCAGCCGCGAGCTGGGAATTCCCTGCATTGTCGGTACAAAGAGCCGCAGCACGGAAGCGACGACTACGATTAAGGACGGTACGGAAATTACGGTTGACGCGACGAACGGTGTCGTCTACGAAGGCTATGTGGAAGATCTCGTCAAACCGCAGGAAGGGGCTGCGCAGGGCGGTTCCGTAACCGTTGCGGAAGCGGCACCCGTTACGGGAACGAAAATTTACATGAATCTCGGCAATCCCGATATGGCGGAAAAATACAGTGTATTACCCTGCGACGGCATCGGGCTCATGCGGGAAGAATTCATTTGGACGACTTTCATTCATGAGCATCCGCTCTATCTCATCGAAATCGGTCATCCCGAACGGGTTGTCGACCAGTTGGCCGAAGGTATCCGCAAGATGTGCCAGGCTATGGCGCCCCGCCCGGTAACGCTGCGCTTCAGCGACTTTAAGTCCAGCGAGTACCGCGATCTTAAAGGCGGCGATAAATTCGAGCCCGTGGAAAGCAGTGCTCTTCTCGGTTGGCGCGGTGCTTCACGATACTATGATCCCAAGTACATTGAGGCTTTCAAGTTGGAATTGAGAGCGGTCCGTAAAGTACGTGAAGAGTTCGGCCTTAAGAATTTGAATGTCATGGTTCCTTTCTGCCGCCGCGTTGACGAAATGGAACGGATTGTATCCCTCATGGATGCGGAAGGATTACACCGCGGGCCGGATTTCAAAGTATGGCTCATGGCGGAAATTCCGTCCAATATTATTTTGGCGGATCAGTTCAATAAATTTGTTGACGGGTATTCCATCGGTTCCAACGATTTGACCATGCTCGTCATGGGCTGCGACAGGGATAACGAAACGGTAGCTCCTCTCTTTGACGAACGGAATCTCGCCGTTAAACGGGCTATTCGCCATCTCATCGAAGTGGCTCATAAAGAAGGCAAGACCGTTTCCATTTGCGGTCAGGCGCCGAGCGTATATCCGGACTTTACGGAATTCCTGATTAAGAGCGGTATCGATTCCATTTCCGTCAACCCCGATGTAGTTGCGGCTACACGCAAGAGCGTAGCTCAAATCGAACAGCGCATCCTTATGGATTCTCTCACCGGCAGGGGCAGAGCGGATACGGAAGATTATAATTGGTAACTGTAAAATAAATATGTCTTGTAAACCGGCTTCAAGATATAGAAGTACCTTTCTTTATATCTCGGAGCCGGTTTCATAAATATAATTTAAGGAGATCTTTGTTATGAACATGTTCAGGAAAACCGCAAGTATGAAAATGGTAACGGCCGCAGTTTTAGCGACACTGGTGTGCAGTGCGAATGCCGTTTATGCAGCAATACCCGAAACGGGCACGACCCCGGAAGTTAAATTTGATAGTGATCAAAATGGAATTTTTATCGGAACTAATCAAGGAATTGCAAGCACAGGGTGGAGTAATAAAAATGTACTCGCCATAGGCTACGGACATCACGGCACAATGGATGATTTGGGCCGTGATACGACCGTGTTGGGAAACAGCTCCGGCGGAGCCGGAGAGGGGTCTACCCTTGTAGGACAATTAACGGGAGCAACGGGGTCTAAAAACGCTGTCGTCGTCGGCAGCAACGCATCGCCGGCATGAATAGAACAGGAGATGTCGCTATCGGCTCCTATGCGGACAGCCGCGGTGATGAAAGCGTATCGGTCGGCTATTTCTCCAAATCCAGGGGAAACGGCAGTGTAGCCTTGGGCGCCCGTTCCGAAACGGGAGATATCGATGCCGGACGTGCCGGGTATTTGGCTGACGGAAAGACGACATCAGCTTGGCAGTCTACACGCGGGCCTGTTTCTGTCGGTTCAAGTGCAAGCGAAATTACGCGGCAAATCATCGGTGTTGCCGCCGGAACGGATGATACGGATGCCGTAAACGTAATTCAATTGAAAACGGTGGAAGAAAAGGCCTTGACCGTCGTAGCTGCCGGTCAGGCACAGACGGCGCAGGAAATCGGCCGTGTCGATAACCGTATTGCCGGCGTGGAAAGCATGCAGGTACAAACGCAGCGGCAAGTGCAGCAGCTTGACGGTCGTCTCGACAAGGTCGGTGCTCTTTCGGCAGCCATCGGCGGTTTGCAGACATTGCAGTATGATGCGGCGGCACCTACGCAAATCATGGCAGCCGTCGGTCATTACAGCGGTAAGACGGCAACAGCCCTGGGTATTGCCCACTTTACGGACAAAAATCTCCTCCTCCATGCCGGCGCGGCTTTCGGCAACGGTGAAAAAATGTATAATGTCGGGGCAACGATCAAAATCGGCAGCGGCGATAAGGCGCAGGGAAAGATGCTTTCCGGGCAGGAGCCGGAAGTGCTGAACCGATTAGTCAAGGAAAATGAGGCCTTGAGGAAGGCCAACGAAAAGCAGCAGGAACAACTTGACATGCTGCAGCAGAAGCTCGAAGCCATGTCCAGGCATATCGGCATGAATTAAGATAAGGTGCGAGAGACGGTATAGCCTTTTGCCGGATAAGATGAATCCCGTCCGCTCACGCTGTGAGCAGCGGGATTCTCTCGTTATGCAAATGAGTATATGCCGATATGGTCTGCATACTTTTAATTTACGTATAAATATAGTAATATAAATAACAACAGCATATACTGATTTTGTGCGCAGGAGGTGAAATGCGTGCTATCTGAGCGACAGGAACGAATTTTGGAAATTGTACGTACAAGCAGCCCTATAACGGGGCAGCACATAGCGGCGCAGCTGCACGTGACAAGGGCGGCCTTGCGGTCGGATTTGGCTATTTTAATGATGCTCGGTCTTATTGGCGCGCGGCCGAAGCTGGGCTACTTCTTTACAGGCCATAAGGAAGAAGATCTGTTGTCCCGCACGCTTATGGAAATAAAGGTCAACACCTATCTCTCGCAGCCCGTCATTGTCGGCGAAAAGGCGACGGCCTATGATGCGGTCATCGCTATTTTTACGGAAGACGTGGGGACCGTGTTTGTCGCTTCCGACGATGTCCTCGTCGGTCTCGTGTCGCGCAAGGATTTGCTCAAGGCGGCTATGGGAAATAATGACTTGCGCTCCCTGCCGGTGCGCATGGTCATGACGCCGGTCAGTAAAATTATTTACGCAGAAAGCGGTGAGACGGCCATCGTGGCGGCCCAAAGGCTGCTTGATTATGAAGTGGACTGCATTCCCGTTGTCCGCGTCGCGGAAGACGAAAAGACGAAAAAGAAGGAGCTTCATGTTTTAGGACGTATTTCCAAGACCAACATTACGCGCATCTTCGCGGACTGCGCCATGGGGAGGAGAGAATAAATGGACAAACCCGTTATTTACGCTTGTTCCGATTCACTCGGCGAGACGGCGGAACGCGTTGCCCGTGCGGCGGCAAGCCAATATGACAAACAGGAATTTCATATCGTTCGCATGCCTTATATTCGTTCAGAGCAGCAAATAGAAGAAATAGTAAAAAAAGCCATTGACGAAAATGCCATGATTTGTTATACGATCATTTCACCGGCCCTACGTAAAAAGCTGCAGGCTCTGACCGCAGGCACGCATATTTCTGTCGTCGATATTATCGGACCCATGATGAACGGCATCGGTACGTTAACCAATACGGTGCCGACGATGAAGGCCGGCATGATTCACCGGCTGGACGGAGAATATTTTAAGCGTGTCGACGCCATTGAGTTCGCCGTTAAATTTGACGACGGAAAAAATCCGATGGGTTTCTTGAAGGCCGACGTTGTTATTATCGGTGTCTCGCGTACGTCTAAAACTCCCTTATCCATGTATTTAGCCGGTAAGCGAGTCAAAGCGGCCAATCTGCCCTTGGTTCCGGAAGTGCCGTTGCCGCAGGAACTTTTTGAAATACCGGCACGGAAAATCGTCGGCCTCATTATCGATCCCTTTAAGCTCAACTTTATTCGTTCCGAACGGCTCCGTACGATGGGCCTGGAGCCGGATGCAAGCTATGCCAATGTGGAACGGATAAACGAAGAACTGGAGTACGCCCAAAACGTCATGCGCCGCCTTCATTGCCCGGTTATCGACGTATCGGCTAAAGCCATTGAGGAAACGGCCAACCTTATTTTGGATATTGTCAAACGAAATAAAGAATTATATGACGAATAAACAAAGAGGGCCGTGCCGACAGGTGCGACCCTTTTTATATGAGTGCATAATAAAAAGAGATGACTCCTTGCGAATCATCTCTTTTTATATTGAGCTACGCATCGCGTTGTACTTTGCCGGAACGAAGGCAACGAGTGCAGACGTTAATCCGTTTTACTTCGCCGTCTACGATGGCACGTACTCTTTGGATATTGGGCTTCCACGTTCTCTTTGTTTTCAAGTGGGAATGACTGACGTTCATACCGCTCATAGTACCTTTGCCGCAAACTTCACAATAATTTGCCATGACTACACACCTCCTTGCAGTGTTACAGTACAACATTGGAATCATATCACAAAAAGTGAGTCAAGGCAAGTATTCGACCCTTTCTCTTCATGCTTCAGTGTACAAGAGTATGGTACAATAGAAACGAAAAAATAACAAGGAGCGACTTTCGGCTCCGACTTATGATACATGTAGGGATATAATGGCTCAATCAATTACGACGATAAAGGGAATAGGCAAACAAAAAGCGGTGCTTTTTACAAAAGTCGGCGTCTATACGGTAGGCGACTTGATACAATATTTTCCGCGGGCATATGAAGATCGTTCGCGTATTTTCCGCATCGGCGATTTGACGGGGAAAGAGGATCGTGCCGTCCTCATTAACGGGACGGTCCTAGCCGTTCAGGAACTGCGGCCCCGCCGCGGTATGTCGCTCTTGAAAGTAATCATCAGCGACGGTACGGGTGCCATGGAACTCGTCTGGTTTAATCAGTCTTTTAAGAAGCGGCAGTTCCGCAAGGACATGATTCTTCATGCTTTCGGCAAGGTTGAACGGGCTTACGGCAAGTTGCAGATGAACGCGCCTGAAGCGGAAGCGGGAAGAGCGGAAGCAGGCGGCCTTGTACCGATTTATGCCCTTACGGACGGCCTCTATCAATCGGATTTTCGCCGTGCCGTGACATACGTGTTTGCCAATTTACAGGAATATGCAGGCGAATTGCCGGAGCTTTTGTCGGCCGAGGTTACGGGCAATGTTGTCGACGCATATACATATAAGACGGTTCATTTTCCGGCATCCTTTGAGGCCTTGCGCGAGGCACGGCGAAAGCTTGCCTTTGAGGAGCTCTTTTCACTCCAGGTGGGCTTACTTTTGAAGCGGCAGAGGGAAAAGGCCGGTCGTGCCGTTAAATTCGGACCGAACGGAAGTCTCGTTAAGGGCCTTATAGAAAACCTGCCTTTTTCTTTGACAAAGGATCAGGTTTCCGCTTTTTCGGATATACAAAACGACTTGGAAAGGTCAAGCCCCATGCGACGCCTCGTCCAGGGGGATGTAGGCTCGGGCAAGACCGTAGTCGCCGCCCTCGCCTTGGCCAAGGCCGTAGAAAGCGGTTATCAGGGGGCGCTTATGGCACCGACGGAAATATTGGCGACTCAGCACTATGAAGAATTTGTCCGTCTTTTTGCACATTTACCCGTGAAAATTGCCTTGCTGACAGGGCGTATCGGTGCCGGTGAACGGCGGGAGCTTTTGGAAGACTTGGCCGTGCGGAACATCGATATCCTCATCGGCACGCACGCTCTCATTCAAAAGGATGTGGTTTTTGCAAGTCTTGCCCTCGTCGTGACGGATGAACAGCATCGTTTCGGCGTCGGCCAACGTGCGGCACTGCGCGACAAGGGGTATAACGTGCACACACTCTTCATGACGGCCACGCCCATTCCGCGTACCTTGGCGCTGTCCGTTTACGGCGACCTCGACGTGTCGTCCATTCGGGAAATGCCGCCGGGGCGAAAACCGGTCAAAACCTATGCCGTAGGCGAAGGTATGCGGCAGCGCATATATGCGTTCATGGAGAAGTTAATTGCAGAAGGGCGGCAGTGTTATGTTGTCTGCCCCCTCGTGGAAGAATCGGAACAGGCGGATCTGCAGGCGGCAACGGCTATGTATGAAGATTTGCAGCATCATGTTTTTAAGTCGCGTGTATGCGGTCTCGTGCACGGCCGCATGGCAGGAAAAGAAAAAGAGACGGTTATGGAAAGCTTTCGCGCAGGCCGCATAGATATCCTTGTCGCGACGAGCGTCATTGAGGTGGGCATCAGCGTCCCGAAGGCGACACTCATTCTCATTGACGGGGCGGAGCGCTTCGGCCTGGCGCAGCTGCACCAGCTGCGGGGACGCGTCGGCCGCGGCAATTTGCAGGCTTACTGCATTCTCATGGCTAAAGGTGGCACGAAAGAGACGCGGCTGCGCCTGAAATGGATGGAAACCGTTTACGACGGATTCACCTTGTCGGAAAAGGACCTGCTCCTGCGCGGCTCGGGACAGCTTTTCGGCTACATGCAGCACGGCCTGCCGGATCTGCATGTTGCCGACGTCATCGGTGATGCGGACCTGCTCGTACCGGCGCGGGAAGCGGCGGCCTCGTATTTACGCAAGTTCGGTAATGAAGAAAAAGCGGTGGACATGTTAAAAATCCGTTTCGGTGCCGATTTTACGAAAATCCTCGACAATTAAGTCATAACGTAATATAATATATACATAATGTCGATTATCCGTTATAATTAGGGATAAAGCTGTTGTGGGTGAAAATTCCCTTTATTACATTTTATAGAGGTGTGAATATGAGAACTGATAAATTTGGCATACAAGGTCTTACCTTTGATGATGTGCTGCTGGTACCGGCTAAATCCGACGTATTACCGAAGGATGTGGATATTTCCACCAATTTAACACGGGATATAAAACTGAACGTACCTATTATGAGCTCCGGCATGGATACGGTTACGGAAGCTCCCATGGCTATTGCCGTTGCCCGTGAAGGCGGCATCGGCGTTATTCATAAGAACATGTCCATTGCCGAGCAGGCACGGGAAGTAGATAAAGTGAAACGGTCGGAACACGGTATTATTATTGATCCTATTTTTCTTCACCCCGACAATATTTTAGCCGACGCCAATGAACTCATGGGCAAATATCGCATTTCCGGCGTTCCCATTACGGTCGACGGCAAGCTCGTAGGCATCATTACAAACAGGGACATGCGTTTTGAAGAAGATATGAGCCGGCGCATCGGTGATACGATGACACGGGAGAACCTGGTTACGGCACCGGTCGGCACGTCCCTGGCGGAAGCCCGGGAAATTCTTCGCCGCCACCGCATTGAAAAGCTGCCTCTTGTCGATAAAGACAACAACCTGAAGGGACTCATTACGATTAAGGATATTGAAAAAGCTACGAAATATCCGAATTCCGCAAAAGACTCGGACGGTCGGCTTCTCGTCGCGGCCGCCGTCGGCGTAACGCATGATATGATTGATCGCATTGATGCTCTCGTAGCGGCTAAACTGGATGTCGTCGTCATTGATACGGCGCACGGTCATTCGCAGGGTGTGTTGAATACGTTGAAAGAAATTAAAAAAGCCTATCCCCATCTTCCGGTCATTGCCGGCAATGTCGCGACGGCCGCCGCAACGGAAGCTCTCATTGAATGCGGTGTAGATGCCGTTAAGGTCGGTATAGGACCGGGCTCTATCTGTACGACCCGTATTATTGCGGGTATCGGCGTGCCGCAAATTACGGCCGTCTATGAATGCGCTCAAGTGGCACAGCGCTTCGGTATTCCCATTATTGCCGACGGCGGTATTAAGTATTCCGGCGATATGGCCAAGGCTATCGCTGCCGGCGGCAATGTGGTCATGATCGGCAATGTTCTGGCCGGCACGGAAGAAAGTCCGGGCGAAACGATTATTTACCAGGGCCGCAGCTATAAAGTATATCGCGGTATGGGCTCTATCGGAGCCATGGAAAAGGGCAGTAAGGATCGTTACTTTCAGGAAGATGCAAAGAAGCTCGTACCCGAAGGCATTGAAGGCCGAGTACCGTACAAGGGACCGGCGGCAAGCACGATTTTCCAAATGGTCGGCGGCTTGCGCGCAAGTATGGGATATTGCGGCTGCCATACGATCAAAGAAATGATTGAAAATACGCAGTTTATTCAGATTACAAGTGCCGGTTTGCGGGAAAGCCATCCTCATGACATCAGCATTACGAAGGAAGCTCCGAACTACAGCGTAAACTAGGAAGCGGAGGGTCGTCATGAACGACGCTATCGAAATATTGTCCATACCCGTACAAAATGTTTCTATGCGGGAGGCGACGGACTTTGTATTTCAGTGCATTGAAGAAGGAAGAGCCGCGTCTATTGCTACAGCCAACGCGGAAATGTTGATAAAAGCCCGTGAAGACGAGGAACTGGCGCGGATTTTACAGGATGCCGATATGGTTGTTCCTGACGGCGCCGGCGTTCTATGGGCGGCGGAGCAGCAAGGCAAGTGCTTTAAAGAACGCGTTGCCGGCGTGGATTTGGCGTGCAGTCTCATGGAGGCCGGTGCCGCCAAGGGGACGAAGGTTTATTTCTTCGGCGGCGCGCCGGGTATTGCCGAATTAGCCGCCGCCAATATGGAGAAGGTTGTCGGTAAACTTTCCGTTGCGGGCATTCACTCCGGCTTTTTTACGGCGGAGGAAGAAAAAAATATTATTGAAGACATACGAAACTCGGGTACGCAGATTCTCTTCGTCGCCTTGGGCGTACCGAAGCAGGAAAAATGGATCAGCAAGCATCGGTATGAACTGGGACCGTGCGTTTGCATGGGTGTGGGAGGTACCTTCGACGTTCTCGCCGGGAAGGTATGCCGGGCGCCTGCGTGGATGCAGAAACACCGCCTCGAATGGCTTTTCCGCTTGTATAAAGAGCCGAGCAGAGCTTTGCGTATGTTGGCATTGCCCAAGTTTGTCGCTGCCGTGAAGTTCGGCAAAAATTCCGGGGCGAGGTGAACGAGATGAAAAAACCCTTTATCATTGAAGACGGGTATATTTTTATTGCCGTGCCGCTTATATTGGCCCTGGCAGCGGCGTATTTCATGAATTTGTACGTTGCCGTCGTGCCCTTTGTATTGGCGGCATATTTTATGTATTTTTTTCGCAATCCCCATCGTATTATTCCTGCCGACGAAGCGCTCCTTGTATCACCGGCGGACGGTACGGTTGTCAGTGTCGGGAAGGTGAATGAGGACTTGTATTTAGGGCAGGAATGCCGCCGTATCGTTATTTTTCTGTCCATCTTCGATGCCCACGTAAATCGTACGCCCCTGTCGGGCATCATTAAATTTCAACAATATACGTGCGGCCGTTTTCGTCCTGCTTATAAAGAAGGCGTAGGCTATGAGAACGAACGGTATTCTTTGGGCATAGACAACGGCAAGACAAAATTTTTGATCACGCTCATTGCAGGCGTCCTGGCGCGGCGTGTCGTGTCGTGGGTTACCTTGGGCGACGTGTTGGAGCACGGCCAGTTGTACGGCATGATAAAATTCGGTTCCTGTATTGAAGTATATGTACAGGATAATGTGGAGATTTTCGTCAAAAAGGGCGATCGCGTTCGCGGCGGAGAATCGGTAATCGGGAGGATCGTAGAATGAAAAATGTAATTCCCTGCTTATTTACATCCGGTAATTTATGTTTCGGCGTACTCAGTATGATATTGTCCGCACAGGGCAATTTTTTCTGGGCGGCTCTTTGTATCTTTTTCGCCATGCTCTGTGATGCCATGGACGGCAGGTCCGCACGTGCTCTCGGTGTGAGCGGTGACTTCGGCAAAGAACTCGACTCATTGGCGGACTGCGTTTCTTTCGGCGCAGCGTCGGCTTTTTTGGTCTATAACTACACGCTTCATACATTAGGCTGGGTTGCGGTCATACCTGTTCTCATTTACGCTGCTCTCGGCGGTATCAGACTTGCCCGATTTAACATAAATACGAGTATCGTCCACGGATATTTTCAGGGCATGCCCATTCCTAACGGCGGCTGTCTCTTTGCGACATACGTCCTTTCGGGCGTTCAGCTGCCTCCTGCCTTGGTTGCGGTGTTAATGGTGCTTGTAGGTTATGATTTGGTCAGCAAAATTCATCACCCCGATTTTAAAGGGCAGAGTGCGGATATATTGCACAAGTCGGCCTTAGCCGCTACGCTCCTCATCGGTGCAGCCATTGTCTTCTACGACTGGCATCTGGTTATTACACTGCCCTTCGCCTTATATATTGTATTCGGATTGATTAACACGGCTATGAACGGAATGCGCGTGTAAACCGGGAGTTTTGATGGAATATATAGCGGATTTGCTGATGATTCCGGTACAAGTAATTATCGTCTTTTATACGTTATATTATTTTGTGCTTGCTCTTTTCGGCTTAATCAAAAAAGAAGATAAGACCATGGCACCGCCGCGGCATACCTTTGCGGTCGTCATTTGCGCCCACAATGAAGAGCTGGTTGTAGGGGCACTTATTGACAACCTTTATGACCTCAATTATCCGCGCCACATGTATGATATTTATGTCGTCGCCGATAATTGTACGGACAGGACGGCCGAAGTTTGCGAGAGCTGCGGTGCTTTTGTCAAAGTGCGCGTCAATGCGGAAGATGTCGGCAAGGGTTATGCCATGGATTGGATGTTTGAGCGACTTTTGCAGCAGGAAAAGCAGTATGACGCCTTTGTCGTTTTTGATGCGGACAATTTGGTTCATCCCGAGTTTTTGCGCGAAATGAACAACCACCTGTGTAAGGGAGAAAAGGTCATTCAAGGGTATATGGATTCTAAGAATCCGACGGACTCATGGATTGCCGGCACCTTTTCCATCGCCTTTTGGCTCATTAACCACATGTGGCATCGGGCTAAATATAATATCGGCCTGTCGACGGCCTTGGGCGGCACGGGCATGTGTATTGCGACGGATGTCGTCAGAAGATACGGTTGGGGCTGTGATTGCCTGACGGAGGATATGGAATTTTCCATGAAAATTCTTCTCGAAGGTGTGCGAACCTGTTGGGCTCATGACGCCATTATTTACGATGAAAAGGTCGTCTCCTTTTGGCCCTCGTGGCGGCAGCGCAAGCGATGGGCTCAAGGGCAGTGTGACTGCGGCGAACGGTTTATACCGAAACTTTTTACCAAAGGTATACGGACCGGAAATATTCGCATGCTTGACGGCATCATCACGTTGTCGCAACCGTTTTTTATGATGATGTCGACTATATATGCCTTTCTGTCGTACATTAATACGTCCTTTTATCCGTTTTATACGAATATACTGAATCAGCTCGTACCCATGGAAATTTGGACGTTTCTCTTTATAGCCCAATACGCGATTCCCGTTATTGTGCTGCTGCAAATAAAAGTACCGTTAAAATCGTGGCTTTATCTCATTGTATATCCTTTGTTCATGTACAGCTGGATTCCCGTAAATTTCCTCGGTTTCAGAGATAGACATGATATGAAGTGGAGTCATACTATACATACGCGGGCCGTTTCTTACGGTAATACGAAGTTGTTGCGCAAGGAAAATAAAAAATAGGAGCGACTATATGCATATTTTATTGACCAACGACGACGGCGTGTCGGCACGGGGCATACGGATTTTGGAAAAGGTGACGGCCGCCTACGCCGAAAAGGTAACCATTGTCGCGCCGGTCGGCCAGCGAAGTGCCGCGTCACATTCCATGACAATTAATAAGAATCTCTATTGGCGCGAGTTGGAAAGCGAATATGCCAATGTGCGTAAAATAGCTGTCAACGGTACGCCTGTAGACTGCGTGAAAGCGGCTATGGAGTTTTTCCTTACGGATAACTTACCGGATCTTATCATTTCCGGCATTAACGACGGGTATAACCTGGGCAGTGACGTTCTTTATTCCGGTACCGTGTCGGCAGCTATGGAAGGCCTTTACTATCAGGTGCCGGCCATTGCGGCATCCCTCGGCAGGATGAATGAAAAGCGGTGTATGGAAACGGCATATCTCGTTACGAAGCTGATTGACAGTGTTATTGTGGGCGGAAAATTTCCGGGCATCTTAAATCTGAACGTGCCGGCCCGTAACGGAGAGATTACGTTGGAAAACGTTGTCGTCGTGCCCCAGACCGTGCAGATATACAATAATGTAATCTTGAAGAAAAGCGATCTCGACGGAGCTGCCTGCTTCCGCGTCGTCGGTGATATAGACATGACCGATGCGCCGAAGAACACGGATGTAGCTCATATTCGCGAAGGCCATATAACCGTGACGCCTCTGCGCTGGCAACAGACGGCAACGGCGGTTATGGAGACGGTGGAGAACTTGATTCACAACGGTCATTGAAGATTGGTAAAGTAAAGGGACATTGTAAATTGCAATAACAAATTGACACTGTCCTTTAAAGAAAAGGGCTTGCATAAATACAAGCCTTGATTTATAATGGCAACAACCGAATATAGATGGATGAAGCATGTGGGAGAAGACTCGGCTGTCTACCGAAGGAGTTAAACTCTCAGGTGTCCTATACGGACGAAGACCATGTGCGGACATATCTCTGGAGAGTCCCTAACGGGCGCCGAAGGTGCACGAAATACACAGTATTTCTTATCTCTCAGGCAAAAGGACAGAGCGTGAAACGATCTATTGCGACGTGACGTATATAGATACGTTTTCCTTTTTCCTGTCTCCGGAGTATACGGTGACAGGTTTTTTATTTTAAGAAAAAGGGAGTCGATTTAAAATGAATGTAGACATGTTGAATGCCGTAGACAGTTTTATTTGGGGGCCGCCCTTGCTGCTCCTTCTTATCGGGACGGGGATCATACTGACGGTTCGCCTGAGTCTTATTCAACTCTTCAGGCTGCCTCGTGCCTTGAAATTGATCTTTGCCGCCGAAAACCGCGGTGACGGTGACATTGACAGCTTTAAGGCTCTGTGTACGGCTTTGGCGGCCACTGTAGGGACGGGAAACATCGTCGGTGTCGCAACAGCTGTTCATGCCGGCGGACCGGGGGCCGTCTTTTGGATGTGGGTGGCCGCTTTTGTCGGTATGGCGACGAAGTATGCCGAAGGATGTCTGGCTGTCAAGTACAGGACGGTTGACAAAAACGGCGACATCGCCGGCGGCCCGATGTATTATATTGAAAGAGGCCTCGGTAAGAAGTTTAAGCCTTTAGCGGTTATTTTTGCGTTCTTCGGTGTTCTTGTCGCATTCTTCGGTATCGGGACCTTTGCGCAGGTAAATGCGATTGTCGAAATCACGCAGCTTGCGACGGATATTCCCGTTCCTTATACGGCCGCCGCTTTGACGCTTGTCGTTGCAGCCGTTACCATCGGCGGGCTCCAATCCATTGCCAGGACGGCATCCAAAGTTGTACCGGCTATGGCGGCCATTTATATCGCCGTTACCGTTGGCTTCCTCGTCATTTTTAGAGCGCAGGTTCCGGCGGCTTTGGCGGAAATCGTTACGGCCGCCTTTACCCCGACGGCTGCTGCCGGCGGCTTCCTCGGCGCTACAGTCCTTGTGGCCATGCGTAACGGTGTGGCCCGCGGTGTATTTTCCAATGAATCCGGCCTCGGCAGTGCTCCTATTGTAGCGGCCGCCGCCAAGACGAAATGGCCTGCCGAACAGGGGCTCGTATCCATGACGGGGACCTTCATCGACACAATTATTATTTGTACGCTGACGGGACTGGTGCTTGTTATCAGCGGTTCCTGGACTGGCGATGTGAACGGGGCGGCATTGACCAATATGGCTTTTCAGCAGGCATATCCGCAGATGGGAAGCCTCATCCTTTGCGTAGGGCTTACACTGTTCGCTTTTACGACCATTCTTGGCTGGAATTATTACGGCGAACGCTGCATTGCCTACCTCGTAGGAGTCAAGGGGATCATGCCGTACCGTATTGTCTTTATTATTCTCGTTGCTTGCGGTGCCTTCGTTAAACTTGATGTCATCTGGATTCTCGCCGATATCGTCAACGGCCTGATGGCGATCCCGAATCTTATTGCCCTTATCGGTCTGAGCAGTGTTGTCGTTGCCGAAACAAAGGCCTACTTCGCGTATATTAAAGAAAAAGAAACGACTGAGCAGGATATAAAGGTCGTTACCGACGCGGAACGATAAATATATACAAGCCGTCATTCGTTAAGGAGGAAGCTGCGGAATCCGCTTTCGGCGGTAAAAATTCCTCCTTGACGGATGTAGTTCGCATAGTATACAATAATCACTGTGTTAATGCACAATATATGCCGGAGTGGCGGAATGGCAGACGCACTTGACTCAAAATCAAGCGATGAACAGTCGTGTGGGTTCAAGTCCCACCTCCGGCACCACTGGAGACAGCACCTACGGTGCTGTTTTTATTTTGCCCGTAAAATCTTTCTCAAACAATTTGTTTGCGGCCGCTCCGGCGTATGCTATACTGAGCGAGTAGAAGCTTTAAAGGAGGGGTGCGGTCATGTTTAATGTGGGTATGAGCGAGATGGTGTTGGTTTTCATTGTTGCGCTCATCGTGTTCGGACCGGACAAGCTGCCTGAAATCGCCCGCACGTTGGGTAAAAGTATTAATGAAATAAAAAAAGCCGGCAATGAACTTGTCGAAGCGGCGGCGGATACGAAAGAGAACGGTAAGAGGGCCGTCGATATAGAGTTGGTGGAAGTAAAGGATGCCATGAAGAAATTTTCCGAAGCGCAGGAGCTGTTGCGCGAAGAAGAGGCGGCTGCGGCTGCAGTGAGTGTGACAAATGATGTGACGGCACCGGCAAAGCGCGACCGGTCCGACGAAAATGAGACGGCCGCAGTGCAGAAAGAGCGGATAGAAACACGGGCAGCAGAACAGGAGCGGGACGGTGGCAGAACAGAGTAAGCAGGAAATGCCCTTGCGCGATCACTTGCAGGAGTTCAGAAAACGAATCATTATATGCCTTATTGCCGTAGGGACAGCCTCGTTCTTTGCCTATTCGTACGTGGACGAAATCATCGCTCTTCTTTCGGCGCCGGCAGGGAAGCTCTATTTCATGAATCCGGCGGAAGTCTTCTTTACATACCTGGAAATCGCCGTTTTTGCAGGTGTCCTCATAACCTTGCCCCTTCTTCTCTACGAATTGTGGGCTTTTGTTGCGCCGGCCCTGTGGCCCGATGAAAAGCGGGCGGCCCTTTTGATTTTGCCGTCGGCGATTGTCCTTTTTTACGGAGGTCTCGTTTTTGCCTATTGCTTCGTCATCCCGGCGGCAGTCGGTTTTTTCATGAGTTTTGCATCGCAATCGCTGCAGCCCCTGTTTTCTTTGGAAGCATACCTGTCCTTTCTTATGGCCTTGACCCTGCCCTTCGGTTTTATCTTCGAGCTGCCGCTCATTGTCATTTTTTTGGCCAGGCTGGGTATCGTCTCGAGCGCTTTCTTGCGGTCGAAGCGGAAAATCCTCATTGTCGTTTCTTTTATCTTTGCGGCGATAGTTTCGCCGACGACGGATATTTTTACGCAGACTATGATTGCCGTGCCGCTTATCGTTTTGTATGAAATGAGCCTGTTTATTGTTCGCGTCGTGATGAGAAAATAAATCTTGTATACAGTATTTATTAGCGCCGCCCCTTTGTTGGGGGCGGTTCTTTTGCTATAATATAAGAATACGGTGTACCATTATGCAAGAAAATTGTAGACCATTTCTACTGACAGCAGGAGGTAAGCTTTCATGAAAAAGATTAATTCGGTTTTGGTGGCCAATCGCGGTGAAATCGCTATTCGCGTCTTCCGTGCCTGTAATGAATTGGGCATACGCACAGTAGCCGTTTATTCTAAAGAAGATTCACTGTCATTGCACCGTTTTCGTGCCGATGAGTCTTATTTAGTCGGAAAGGGTAAAAAACCGGTCGACGCGTATTTGGATATTGAGGATATTATCCGCATCGCTCATGAGCATGATGTGGACGCGATTCATCCCGGCTACGGGTTCTTGTCGGAGAATGCGGAGCTCGCGAAGCGCTGCGCTGAAGAAGACATCATTTTTATCGGACCCAAAGTGGAACATCTCATCATGTTCGGTGATAAAATCAACGCCCGCATTCAGGCGAAGAGAGCCGGCATTCAATACATACCGGGCAGCGACGGCCCGGTTATGAATTATGCCGAAGTGGAACGCTTTGCCAAAGAGGTGGGACTGCCCATTATGCTCAAGGCGGTTAACGGCGGCGGCGGCCGCGGCATGCGTATGGTAGACAAAATGGCCGACCTGCAGGACGCATATGAACGGGCTAAGTCGGAAGCGAAGCTGGCCTTCGGTAACGACGAGATTTACTTGGAAAAATGCATTATTAATCCGAAACACATCGAAGTGCAGATTATGGGAGATGAACACGGTAATGTCGTTCACCTCTTTGAACGGGACTGCTCCATTCAGCGGCGTCATCAGAAGGTTGTTGAAATCGCCCCTGCCTTCTCCTTATCGAAGGAGTTGCGCCGGGATATTTGCGATGCGGCTATCAAGTTGATGAAAAATGTCAACTATGTCAATGCCGGCACGGTAGAATTTCTCGTAACGAGTGATGAAAAATTCTACTTCATTGAAGTAAACCCGCGTGTGCAGGTTGAACACACGGTTACGGAAATGGTTACGGGCATCGACATCGTGCAGACGCAGATTAAGGTTGCCGAAGGGTACCAATTGGGCAGCGAAGAAATCGGCCTGCCCGGCCAGGAGTCTATTCATTGCCTGGGCAACGCCATTCAATGCCGTATTACGACGGAGGATCCGTTGAACGGCTTTATGCCCGACTCGGGAAAAATTATTGCCTACCGCAGCGGCGGCGGTTTCGGTGTGCGTCTCGACAGCGGAAATGCTTATACGGGTTCTATTATTACGCCTTATTATGATTCCCTTCTCGTCAAAGCGACGACCTATAACCTGACCCATGCCGGCGCCGTACAGAAGATGATTCGCGTGCTGAAAGAATTCCGCATTCGCGGCGTTAAGACGAATATAGGCTTTCTCATTAACGTATTGAGCAGCCCGCTCTTTATGAACGGAAATTATGATGTCAACTTCATTGACGAACATCCGGAGCTCTTCAAGCTGCCCGTTACGCATGACCGCGGCACGAAACTCCTGAAATACATTGCCGATACGACGATTAACGGCTATGCCGCCGCGGGGCATCAGGCAAAACCGGATTTCGAACACCTGGAGCTTCCCGTAACGCCTAAGAGTGATTATCCGGACGGGACGAAACAGATTTTTGACTCCTTGGGGGCGGAAAAATTCTCCCGGTGGATTTTGGATCAAAAGAAGATACTCTTCACGGATACGACCATGCGCGACGCGCACCAGTCGCTTATGGCGACGCGCGTTCGCTCTATCGATATGCTGCGCGTTTTGGAAGCGACGGCAAAGAAGCTGCCCGGCATGTTTTCTTTTGAATGTTGGGGTGGTGCGACCTTCGACGTGGCTTACCGCTTCCTCTATGAAGACCCGTGGGTACGCCTCCGTGAAATGCGCAAACTCGCGCCGAATATTCTCCTGCAAATGCTCATCCGCGGTGCCAATGCCGTCGGCTATACGAGCTATCCCGACAATGTAGTCAAGAACTTCGTTGACTTGTCCGCAAAAAACGGTATCGACGTTTTTCGTATATTCGACAGTCTGAACAGCTTGGATAATATGTACGAAACGGTTCAGGCCGTTCGCGAAACGGGTAAAATCGCTGAAGTCGCTCTTTGCTACACCGGCGACATTCTCGACCCGTCGCGGGCAAAATACGATCTCAATTACTATATCAATATGGCAAAGGAACTGCAAAATGCGGGTGCGAATATCATCGCTATCAAGGATATGGCGGGCCTGCTCAAACCCGAAGCGGCATATCGCCTTGTTTTGGCTCTGAAGGACGCGGTTTCTTTGCCCATTCACCTGCATACGCATGACGGTTCCGGCAACGGCGTAACGACCTATTGCCGCGCTATTGATGCGGGCGTCGATATTGTGGACGTCGCCTTCTCATCCATGGCGAGCGGTACGAGCCAGCCGAGCATGAATACGCTTTATTATGCGCTCAGCGGCAAAGAACGGCAGCCGGAAATGAATATTGACGCTATGGAAGAAATGTCCCGCTACTGGGCGACCGTACGGCCGTACTACAAAGGCGTCGACAAAGCCGAACCCTATTCCAATACGGAAGTGTATCAGCATGAAATGCCGGGCGGTCAGTTCTCCAACCTGCGGCAGCAGGCGAAGGCCGTCGGTCTGGGCGAGCGGTGGAATGAAGTTAAGAAGATGTATCATGACGTGAACATGATGTTCGGCGATATCATTAAGGTAACGCCGTCGTCCAAAGTTGTCGGCGATATGACTTTGTTTATGGTACAGAATGATTTGACGGAAAAGGACATTTACGACAGAGGCGACACGCTCGACTTCCCGCAGTCTGTCGTCGAGTTCTTTGAAGGGCGAATCGGTATTCCCTATCAGGGCTTCCCGGAGAAGCTGCAGAAAATTATCCTCAAGGGCAAAAAGCCGTTGACGGAACGTCCCGGCAAGGCTCTACCGGCAGCGGACTTTGAAGCTATTGCCAAGAAGCTTGACGATGCCGGCTACAATCACACACCGGAAGACGTCAACGCGTACTGCCAGTATGCGAAAGTATTTGCGGACTACAGTGAACGGTTTAAGGAATTCGGTGATGTAAGCGTTCTCGATACGCCGACATTCTTCTTCGGTATGGCGAAGAATGAAGAAATTCACGTGGCCATTGAAGAAGGTAAAGATCTCGTTATTACTTTGGTCAATATCAGCGATCCTGATGACGACGGAGTACGTACGATTACCTTTATGTTTAACGGCGCGGAACGGGAAATTCGCGTTCAAGACAAGAGCGTGGATATGCATACGGTTGCCAAGAAAAAAGCGGATCCATCCAAACCGGGAGATGTGGGTGCCACCTTGTCCGGTTCGGTTGTAAATATTCTGGTTACGAAAGGCCAGAAGGTAAAGAAAGGCGAGCCTCTGATCGTAACGGAAGCCATGAAGATGGAAACGACAATTACGTCGCCTTTGGACGGGACGGTCGGAGAAATTCATGTGACAAAAGGACAGGCTATTATCAGCGGCGACTGCCTCGTAGAAATTGAAGGATAAGCATAGACGAAAAACCGCGCATTCCGAAAAATGCGCGGTTTTGTGTATGTAGTTTAAATTCCCGCTGAATGAAGGTCGGATTTGTGGCGGCGTACTATAATACTGATGGCGATGAGGATGCAGCCGCAGGCGATATAGATGTAGCGCATGCCCAGCCAGGTGGCAATGGCGGCGCCTAAAATCGGTCCGATGACGGCGCCGATTTGCTGAGCCGAAAAGAGCAGGCCGAAAATATGGCCTTTTGTATTATCTGTTGTCGTCTTTGCCAAGATTGCGTTAATGGACGGGTTTATGCCGGAGAAGAAAAGGCCGACCGTAAATTGAGCGGCTGCGAAGAGGTAAAGCGTCCGCGGTAAAGACTGCATGACAAAGGCAATTCCTGCGGTCGTGAGGGCGGCAATAAGGGATGTATAAAACCCCTTGCGTTGGCCGAAACGCCCCCAGAGCGGAGCCGTTACAGCGCCGGAAAAGCCGCTTAAAGAGAAGACCAGTCCCGCTGTCAAGACGATATTGTCGGAATGCCCCGCCAGCTCTTCCACGTATGTAGCCATTACGGGTTGAACGAGGAAGATAACCATTTGAACAAAGACGGCAAAGAAAAGCATGTCGCGTACAACGGGTGCCTTGCGGAGACTGAAGGATTCCGTCTCGTTGCGAGTTTCCTCGGAGATAACCGCATGAGGCGGTTCGGATATGAAAAAGAAGAGCAGAAGAAAATTGATAAAAAGCGCGATTGCCGCCAGATAAAAAGAAACTCTCATGCCGAAAATACCGGCTAAAACACCGCCGAACAGGGGGCCGACAATACTTCCGGCCGTAAGGGTGCCCTGCATAATGCCGAGGCAAAGCCCCAATTTCTGCGGAGGTGCATAGATAGTCATGATGGCCAGTTCCATAGGCCAGAGACCGGAGGCGAAGCCTTGAAACATACGTACGAATATAAGCTGCAACGGTGTTGTGACGATACCGCCCAGGAAATAGCTGACAGCCAAAAGAAAGCTGGCACGCAGCGCCATAAGGCGTTTTCCCTTTGTATCGGCCATTTTACCCCAGATGGGAGCCATTACGGCGCTGATTAGAAACGAGGAAGAGAAAACCGCACCGGACCAAAGGTGGACATCTGCCGCCTGTACGTCTAACTCGGACGTCAAATAGACCGGCAAAAAAGGCATGATCATCGTATAACTTGCCGCCATAAAAAGGATATTGCATGTCAGAACGGCAAGACAGGTTTTCCAGTTCATAATTTCACTCTTTCCTAATCATATAGTATGCCGTAATTTATTATACGAACCGCGTGCCGTTCTGGCAAGATTGCGGTTCTTCCTTTTTGACGAATCGGACTTTATAATAAATACAGTGATGAGGTTTACTGATGAAGCCGTATTTGAAAAGAATTTACAGACGTGCGGGCAAGTATGGGCGATAAGGAGGAGAAAAATATGGAATTTATGTACTACGGGCATTCCTGTTTTGCCTTAAAACAGGAAGAAACCGCGCTTCTTGTGGACCCGTTTTTTACGGGAAACACGTGGGATGTTGCCGAGGCGGAAGATATTACGTGCCAATACATCTTTGTCAGTCACGGACACGATGATCACTATGGAGACAGCGACAGCATCGGTGTGCGGAATAATGCCTTGTTTATATCGACGCCCGAGGTGGCGCGCAAAGCGGCAGAAGCGGGTTTGGAGACAAGGGTGATGCACCTCGGCGGCAAGGGAGACTTTCCGTTCGGGACCATCCGAATGGTTCAAGCCTTCCACGGCTCCGGTGTCCCCGGCGGTCATGCGGCAGGCGCGCTCATTACCTTTTTCGGCAAGACCGTGTACTATGCCGGCGATACGGCGTTCTTCAGTGACATGGGCCTTTTAAGTCGGTTCGGCAAGATCGACTATGCTCTCCTTCCTATCGGTGACACGTACACCATGGGAATAGATGATGCCCTCCTGGCGGCATCGTATATCAAAGCGGATGTGACCGTGCCCGTTCATTATAAAACGTGGCCCGCCATTGATGCGGAACCGCAGGAATTTGTACGGCGCTTAGCCGATGAGTACGGTCGACGGGGCTTGGTCATAGAGCCCGGTACAAGCGTTGAATTATAAAAAACGACATGCGTACGCATATAGAGACCGGGACTCGCCAAGCGGCGAGTCCCGGTTTCATGTTCTTATTCTTTTAACGAACCGTTAATGCGGACACCCTGCAGGAACGGAAGTAAAGGTTTTTCCGTCTCCACGGACGGCTCGCGGATGCTTTCAAAGGTTGTTGTCAGCATCAGCTTCAGACGGTTCGTCTGGTTGACGGCGCTGGCACCCGGGTCATAGTCGATGGCGACGATGTTTGTCTCCGGGAAAGCGGCCTTTAAGGTCTTGATCATTCCCTTGCCGGTAACGTGGTTCGGCAGGCAGGCCCAAGGCTGGAGGCAAACGACGTTCTTTGCGCCGCGGTGGATGAGGTCGATCATGTCGCCCGTAAGGAACCAACCTTCGCCGGCTACGTGACCGAGGGAGAGATATTCCTTTGCTTCTTTGGCAATATCGTAAATGGACGTAATCTTATCGAAGCGTTTGCTCTTGGCGACGGCATCGGCATAAGGCTTGCGGTACCAGTCGAGAAGACGGATCGCCGTCTTGCCGGCCAAGGACGACAGGAAAGAGCCTGAAAGATATTTGTGGCGGAATTGATTGTCCAGCAGACCGTAATAGAAAAAATCGGCCAAGCCGGAAACGATGATTTCGCCGCCTTCTTCTTCGATCATTTTGACAATCTGATTATTGGCAATCGGGTGAAATTTGACATAAATTTCACCGACAATGCCGATGCGCGGCTTTTTCAGGTCTTCCCAAATGGGCAGCCTGTCGAAGTCGGCAATGAGGTTGCGGATATTTTCTTTAAACGTGTGCACATCGGCTTTTATGAGGTCGCCGGACAGTTTGTCCTGCCACTTTTGGAAGAGCGCTTCCGCCGTACCGCGCACTTTTTCGTAAGGTCGTGTGCGGTACAGCACCTGCTGCAGGGCATCTCCGTAAATCATCCCTTGAAGCAGGCGATGCCAGAAACCGATTTTCGGTTTAAAACCGGGCTGCTTGTTAAGACCCTTCGTATTAAGCGAAATAATGGGTATTTTCGGCATATTCGCATCGGCCAGAGCCTTGCGCAGCATACCGATATAGTTTGTCGCCCGGCAGCAACCGCCGGTCTGCGAAATGATGACCGATGTGTGTTCGAGATCGTACTTCCCCGAGCGGAGAGCCGTCATAATCTGGCCGAGAGACATGATGGCCGGATAACACGCGTCGTTGTGAATAAAGGAAAGGCCCGTGTCGATAGCTTCCTGTCCCTGATGAGGCAGGATCTCGATGTTATAGCCCTCATGGCGGAAGGCGGCCTTAAAGAGCGGGAAGTGAATGGGCGTCATTTCCGGCGCCAAAATAGTGTGCGTTTTCTTCGCTTCTTTCGTGAAAATTGCTTTTTCGTACGAATAGAGCTCGCTGACGGGAGCCGGCATCTGTTTGCGGTGGTTCATAACGAAAAGCAGGGAGCGAAGCCGGATGCGGATGGCTCCGAGGTTGGATCCTTCGTCTATCTTTAGGAGAGTATGAATTTTATTGCCGTGCGCCAAAATTTCCTGCACCTGGTCGGCGACGATGGAGTCGAGCCCGCAGCCGAAGGAATTCAGTTCGACGAGCTCCAAGTTGCTGTGCCGTGATACATATTGGGCCGCCCTGTAGAGACGCGAGTGGTAAGACCACTGGTCGACAACGCGGAGCTTGCCCGGAAATTGGCCGAGCGGTGCAACCCCGTCTTCCGTGAGAACGGCCAGGCCGAGACTGTTGATGAGCTCCGGGATACCGTGATTGATTTCCGGATCCAAATGATAGGGGCGGCCGCTCAGGACAACGGCACGGTCACCGGATTTTTCCAGTTTGGCCAGTGTTTTCTTAGTGAGCTCGTAGTAGTCGTATTTGAACCTTTCTTCCTCTGCCCAGGCGGCAAGAGCCGCCTCTTTTATTTCCGCCTTGCCGAGTCCCCAATCCCGCAGCTCTTCTGCCAGGCGTTTAACGATGCGTTTTTTATCGTACAAGGGCAGAAAAGGGGCGATAAAGGGCGTCTGCGTTTCCGTCAGGCGTTCGTTCATATTATGCCTGATAACTTCAGGGTAGCTCATGACCATAGGGCAGTTGAAGTTATTGTCCTTGCCGCCTTCAGGCGGACCGTTTTGAATGCACGGATAGAAGATGCGGTCGACCTTTTTCTCCAAGAGGTTTTCAATATGCCCGTGAACGAGCTTGGCCGGATAGCAGGCCGAATCGGACGGAATTGTGTCGATAGCTTTTCCGTACAGCTCTTTAGACGACTGGTCCGACAGAACTACGCGATAACCGAGACGGGTAAAAAAGGTAAACCAGAAGGGATAGTCCTCATACATGTTGAGAACCCGCGGAATGCCGACGGAACCGCGCGGCGCTTCGGATAAGGGTTTATAATGCATAAACAGGCGGTTGTATTTTTGCTTGTACAGGTTCGGCAATGCTTTCGTCCGCTTGGCGGAAGAACCGGCGGCGCCGCGTTCGCAGCGGTTGCCCGTAATGAAGAATCGGCCGTCGTTAAAGGTATTTACCGTGAGCAGGCAATTATTCGAGCAAAGGCCGCAATGACGAATGGATGTGGCAATGCCGAGATTGCGGATACCTTCCATGTCAAGGAGTGTAGACGGCACGCCGTCTTCGCAGTAGGCCTGCCGGCAAATAAGACCCATGCCGTAGGCGCCCATGAGGCCGGCAATGGACGGACGGATGACTTCGCGGCCCAAGAGCTGTTCAAATGCGCGCAGGACAGCGTCATTATAGAAGGTGCCGCCTTGAACGACAATGTGCTTGCCCAGCTTGGACGGGTCTTTTACTTTAATAACTTTATACAGCGCATTTTTTATGACTGAGTAGGACAGGCCGGCTGAAATATCCGCCATCGTGGAGCCTTCCTTTTGCGCCTGCTTTACTTTAGAGTTCATGAAGACAGTGCAGCGCGAGCCGAGGTCAATCGGTTCTTTTGCGAGGAGAGCCGCTTCGGAAAACTCGTGAATGGACATTTTTAAAGATTTTGCAAATGTGTCGAGAAAGGAGCCGCAACCGGCTGAACATGCCTCGTTTAAGATGATGTCCTCAATGTGCCCGTCTTTTAAACGGCAACACTTCATGTCTTGGCCGCCGATATCAAGGATGAAATCGACGTCCGGGCAGAAATGGGCCGCCGCCTGGTAGTGGGCAATCGTTTCCACTTCGCCCAAGTCGATGTGAAGAGCTTCCTTTAAGAGAAATTCGCCGTAGCCCGTAATGCCGGCCTTGGCGATGAAGGCGCCCTTCGGCAGGTGCGAATAGATTTCTGAAATAATCGACTTCGCCGCCGTAAGCGGACTGCCTTCATTGTTTTGGTAATGAGAATAAAGGATTTCGTTGTTATCGCCTGTGAGAACGGCTTTAATCGTCGTCGAACCGGCATCGAGACCGAGGTAACAAGGGCCGCTGTATGTGGACAGGTTGCCTGTAGGGACCGTGTTCTTGCCGTGTCTGTTGCGAAAAGCCTGCAGCTCTTCAGGCGAATCAAATAGGCGTTCAATGCGGTCCGTTTTAGGCAGGGACGAGTCGTCCACGTTGCGGATGCGGTTCATGAGGGCCATGAAGGATTGCGGTTTTTCGTCAAAGCTGCCAAGCGCGGCGCCGATGGCTACGTAGACCTGTGCATTTTCCGGCGCAACCGTCCCATTTTCACCCAGGTTGAGGGTTGTGGCGAACTGCTTGCGCAGCTGCGGCAAAAAGGTGAGCGGCCCGCCGAGAAAGCAAACCGTTCCCTTAATGGGACGGCCGCAGGCAAGGCTCGTAATCGTTTGTAAAACAATGGACTGGAAGACGGAGGCGGCTACGTTCTCCTTGCTCGCGCCTTCATTTAAGAGAGCTTGAATGTCCGTCTTGGCAAATACGCCGCAACGGGCCGCAATAGGATAGAGCGTGTCGGCCCGTTTTGCCATCTCGTTGAGGCCTAAGGCGTCCGTGTGGAGGAGTGTCGCCATTTGATCGATGAAGGCGCCCGTACCGCCGGCGCAGGCTCCGTTCATGCGGTGCTCGTTGCCGCCCGTGAGATACGTGATTTTCGCGTCTTCACCGCCCAATTCGATGATCACGTCCGATTGGGGATGGTATGTGCGGACTGCTTTGGTACCGGCAATAACTTCCTGAATGAAAGGAATGTGCAGGTGTTCGGCCAAAGCCATGCCGCCGGAGCCGGTCATGGCAATGGAAATCTGTCTGTCGCCGAATACTTCAAAGGCATTTTCCAAAAGCTCCAACACCTTGCCGCGAATGTCCGTGTAGTGCCGCACATAGCAGGCGTGAAGGCATTGTTTTACATTATTGAGTACGGCAATCTTTACGGTCGTAGAGCCGATATCGATGCCGATATGGAGTAAGTCTTTCATGTGTTTCTCCTGCGTCGGATAGCCGACTGTATAGTAAAAACCACAATAAAGGTATAAATTATAGATGTGGTGTATATTCAATTATACCATATAAAGAGAACAGAAAAAGATAAAATATGTGTTTTGACAGTGTCAACGAGGTGACCGAGCTTGACAGTGTTTATGAAAGCGGCTAGAATTTATAAAAGAAATATTCGCGAACGGTTGTAAGCGCCGACAACGCGGAACAAAACTCCTTTCGTCCCTGCCAGAGGGGTGGAAGGCTTTTTTGTAATTATGAGGAGGCTATTATGTCGATTATTTTCTCGGGTATTCAGCCGAGCGGAGAACTTACATTAGGAAATTATTTAGGCGCCTTGCGTAATTTCTCAAAGATGCAGGACGGCAATGAATGCTACTACTGTGTTGTCAATCAGCATGCCATTACGGTTCCGCAGGATCCGGACATGCTTCATGCACGGACGCGGCAGCTGGCGGCCATTTATTTGGCAGCCGGACTGGATCCGCAGAAGGCTACACTCTTTGTGCAGTCCGAAGTGCCCGAACACGTACAGCTCGGCTGGATTATGACGACCTTATCGTATGTGGGGGAACTGGAACGGATGACTCAGTATAAGGATAAGGCCGCAAAACGGGGCGACTCCATTCCGGCAGGCCTTTTGGCGTATCCGCCTCTTATGGCCGCTGATATCCTTTTGTATCAGACGAATCTCGTACCCGTAGGAGACGATCAAAAGCAGCACATGGAGATTACACGCGACCTGGCGCAACGCTTCAATCGGCTGTACGGCGAAGTTTTTACAATCCCCGATATTCTTCTCGGCCAGGACGGCACTCGCGTCATGAGTCTGCAGGAGCCGACGAAGAAGATGAGCAAATCCGACGAAAACTGGACGGCTACGGTTTATCTCCTCGATGCGCCGAAAGATATTGAAAAGAAAATAAAACGGGCTCAAACGGACAGCGACAATGCCGTTCGTTATGACGTGCAGGCCAAGCCGGGGATATCCAACTTAATGGACATCTTTGCGGCCGTTACGGACAAGAGTCATGAAACGATAGAACGGGAATACGCGGATAAAGGCTACGGTGCCTTTAAAAAAGATGTGGCCGACGCGGTTGTTTCCGTGTTGGAACCCATTCAACAACGCTATGAAGAGATGATCGGTGCGCCCGAGTTGGATGAAATCCTTACACAGGGCGCCGAAAAAGCGCGGGCCAAGGCGGCAGTGACGTATAAAAAAGTTCTTCATGCCATAGGCTTATACCGCTGAGGAGGCGTCATATGAGTCACTTTTTTGCCATGCTCAGCCGTATGAAGTATATTCGTCGTTGGGGCTTAATGCGCAATACGCAGGATGAAAATATTCAGGAACACACCTTGCAGACGGCCATGATTGCTTTTCATCTCTGCGTCTTACGCAACGTGCGCTTCGGCGGCAAGGTTGACCCGCAGCGGGCGGCGGTTCTCGCCATGTACCACGATGTGACGGAGATCTTTACAGGTGACATGCCGACGCCTGTAAAATACTTTACGCCTCTCATGCGTAAGACCTACCGCGAAGTGGAAAAATTGGCCGGCCGCAGGCTTATCGAATCCCTGCCGGAAGACCTGCGCGCTCCCTATGAATCGCTCATTCTCGATGCTGAAAACGATCCCGTTTGGCCTCTCGTGAAGGCGGCGGATACGCTCAGCGCCTACTTAAAATGCCTGCAGGAAAAGCATGCGGGAAACACGGAGTTTAATGAAGCCTTTGCAGGTATTGAAAATAAACTGAAATGCCTGCATATGCCCGAAGTGGACTGCTTTATGACCGAATACGCGCCGGCATTTCTCCTGTCTCTCGATAAGATAAATTCATGAGTAAAAAGGTCTTACAGGTGGATATTATGTTGAAAAAATCACGTATTTTTCTAACTATACTTTCTTTGGTGTTCGCCTTTTTTGCGGCATTGCCTGTAAGTGCCGCCGATACGGTACGCATTGTACACGTGTCCGGCAAAATTGACAATGCCCGGGTCGCCCTGGTGCGGCGGAGCCTTACTGCCGCCGAAGATGAAGGCGACAAGGCTGTTGTCGTTGAAATCAATACGCTCGGCGGCGAAGTGGAGAGTGCTTTGAAGATCCGCGATATGCTGCAGCAAACGAATGTGCCCACTATCGCCTATGTTTCATCGCGTGCCTGGTCGGCGGGGGCACTTATCGCCCTGTCCTGCCGCCATATCGTCATGGCGCCCGGCAGCAGTATAGGTGCGGCGGAACCCATACCGGCGACGGAAAAAAATATTGCCGCCTTAAAGGCGGATTTCAGTGCGACCGCCGCGGCAACGGGGAAAAATCCCCTCCTTGCCGAAGCGATGGTCGATAAAACGCTGGGCTATTACGGCTATGCCGATGCAGGACAGATATTGGCGCTGACCGATGTTCAGGCGCGGGCGCTGAATCTTTCCGAAGGCACGGCCGATTCCGAAACGGAGGCTCTGCGCCTTTACAGCTTGGGCGAAGCGACCGTTGTCAGCGACGAGATGGAGCCGCGCGATATGTTTGTCGGTATCCTGCGGCAGCCTATTGTGCGTATGATTTTGGTTGCCCTTATTTTAAGCGCCCTGGTCATTGAAATTAAAATGGGCGGCATCGGCGCCGGCCTGGGCATGGCCGTCATCATGGGAGCTCTCCTGTTAGGCGGCAGCGATGAATCATGGTTCAATTCCATGAAGCTTATTGCCCTCTTCGTATTGGGCGCCGTCTTTATCGGCATTGAACTGGTCACGCCGAGCGTCGGCGTCTTCGGCCTTGCCGGAGTCGTCATGGTTTTCGGCAGCCTTTTCTTTATGCTCGGCGCCGATATGTCGGCTTTATATATCCTGGCAGGCAGCATAGTCTTTGCGGTTCTTCTTTTTATACTCCTGGGAAAGCGGCTGCCGAAGAGTCGTTTTCTCGCCAAGGTTACGCTTCATAATCGTTCGACACGGGAGAAAGGCTATTCGTCACAGGAAGACAAGAGTAGATATCTTTATGAAGAAGGCAAGACGATAACGATTCTTCGTCCGGCCGGCACCGTACGCATCGGCAAAGAACGTGTTGATGCCGTATCGGGCGGTGAATTTATCGATAAGGACACGGAAGTCCGTGTCATTCAGGTAGAAGGTACACGGGTGATTGTCGAACCTGTTATCAAAAATAAATAAGTTTAGGAGGGGTTGTATATGGTAAGTATTATTGCATTGCCGCTTGTCCTTATTATAGGTGCGGTCATCGTCATTTCCCTTTTCCTTCATTTTGTACCCGTCGGCCTCTGGATTTCCGCCAGAGCGGCAGGTGTCAGTGTGGGAATCTTCAATCTCATCGGCATGCGCTTGCGCCGTGTCGTGCCGTCCAAGATCATTCTTCCCTTGGTTAAGGCCAACAAGGCCGGCCTCGACGTGAACGCCAATCAGCTGGAAGCACACTATCTGGCGGGCGGTGATGTGGACCGCGTTGTAGACGCGCTTATTGCGGCTCATCGCGCCACCATGTCCCTGACTTTTGAACGGGCCTGCGCTATCGACCTGGCCGGCCGCGATGTGTTGGAAGCCGTACAGATGAGCGTCAATCCGAAAGTCATTGAAACCCCTTTTATTTCGGCAGTGGCTCAAAACGGGATTGAACTGAAAGTACGGGCTCGCGTCACCGTTCGTGCCAACATTGACCGCCTTGTCGGCGGTGCCGGGGAAGCGACGGTTATCGCCCGCGTCGGTGAAGGCATTGTCACGAGCGTCGGTTCTGCAGGCGATCATTCGCAGGTCTTGGAAAATCCCGATGAAATTTCCAAGACCGTATTGAATAAGGGTCTTGACGCGGGAACAGCCTTTGAAATCTTGTCCATCGATATTGCCGATGTCGACGTAGGCCGTAATATCGGCGCGCGTCTTCAGACGGACCAGGCCGAAGCGGATAAGCGCATTGCCCAGGCGAAGGCGGAAGAACGCCGTGCCATGGCTGTGGCGAAAGAGCAGGAAATGCATGCCTATACGCAGGAAATGCAGGCAAAGGTCGTCGAAGCGCAGGCGGAAGTTCCCCTCGCTATGGCACAGGCGCTGCGTGAAGGCAATCTCGGCGTAATGGATTACTATAACATGAGCAATATTCAGGCAGATACGAAGATGCGTAAGGCTGTTGCCGCTGCAGGCATGCCTGACGGTGCGGGCATAACGGAAGACGACGGCAAGCCGTCGGAAATCGACACGAAGTAGGTGATGGTATGGATTTTACAACTGCCGCAATCCTCATCATGGTCGTTTTTTCCATCGGTTCTGAAGTGCTTCGTAAGAAGCGGCGCTATCCGACGCGCGGCCGGCAGCCGCGTGGAAACGGGAAACCGGTAAAAGTACCGGCTAAGAAGACCGAGCGTAAAAAGAAACCGACCGCCGTAACGGAGCTGCCTGAGCGGCAGGGAGAAGCGGCAGAACAGACTGAGGCGGTATATGCTTTTGAAGCGGAACCGCCGGCGCCCGTGTGCGAAGCCGGACCGGCAATATCGGTCAGGAAGACGGGGCGTCTGCACCCCTGGGGTAAGCTGACGGACGGACAAAAACGGTTGCAGGCGGGCTTTGTCTGGTCCGAATTGTGGCAGCCTCCTTTGGCCTATAGAAGGAAGCGGCACTGATGATAAATGAAAAGCGAATTACCGTAGATTCCGTACCGTGCCTTTTTGTGGAACCGGACGACTGCGTAAGGGGAACCGTCCTTTTTTATCACGGCTGGTCGTCGGCGAAAGAACTGCAGGTCTTACGCGCACGCATTCTTGCGGCTTACGGCTATGCCGTCCTCGTTCCCGATGCCTTGTATCACGGTGAGCGCGGTTCCATTGACTACGACAGCAAGGCGACATATCCTTTCTTTTGGCAGGCCGTTTTGGTCAACCTGCGGGAAGCACCGCAGCTGGTAGCGTATATGCAGGAACGGCGGTTCAAGACGCCTTTCTTTGTCATGGGGCACTCCATGGGCGGTATTACGGCTCTCGGTGTATTGGTGACGGAAAAAGCCGTTCGCGGCGCCGTCTCCATGAACGGTTCCGGTTGGTGGAATGAATCGGAACGGAGATTCCGCGCTGCTCATAAGTTGGATTGGCAGCCGGAGTATACGGATATGATTGCCGCTATTGACCGTGTGGACCCGTATTATAAGGTGGACTCCCTGAGAAAAAAGACGGTCCTTCTTTTAAGCGGCAGTGCCGATGATGTTGTTGACGGCGCGGCTCAAGCCATGTATGCGGACAAACTGCGGCAGCATCATATTGACTGCGAAACAATTACGTATGAAGGTCTCGGTCATTTTGTGACGACCAACATGATGGGCGATGCCGTACAATGGCTGGACAAAAAGATAAAGGAATAAACAATAAAGAAATCCGCAGCATGCTGCGGATTTCTTTATATCTTAGCCATATAAGCCTTCGCTGAAGCCGAGGCCTTTGTCCGTTGCGTAGTACGTGCCTTCCTGCCGACCGTGCGTAATATATCCCTTGGACAGCATCGCGGCGAGGAGAGCTTCATCGACGGGAGCAGGTTCGAACATTTCTTCGGGAGTTCCTTCCTCCCGTTCTATGACGGCAATGGCGGCAGCCATAATATCTTCTGCCGTCGGCCCTTGTCCTACGGAGTAGATACGCGGCAAGGCCGTAGGATAATCCCTGTGCGAGAGCAGCAGAAACTGACCGGCTGCAATGGCTTCGCTCAGCTCGTTATTTTCTTCAAAATCCAGCTTTGCTTCGTTGCAAATGGCGGGAAGTGAATTGGAATTAAAGTCGTAGAGGCTTTTTGCCGTTTCCAAGGTGTCGATGAATTGAAGGCGCGGTGCATCGATCTTGTACACGTCCAATGCGTGAAGAATACAGCCTATGACAAAGGGGGCGTTATGGGCGACGAGAACTGTGTCGACAAACAATTTGTTTATGCCGGCGTTCCAGTATTCGCCGAACTTGTCGGCCTTTGCCAAAACGGGCCAGCTTACGTCCGGGTCCGTTACTTCGGATAAGTTGTTTTCAGGGGGCTGAACATAAAAATAATGGCGGTCCTTTAACTCTCCGTCTTCAAAGTCGGCGAAGGCGAGCTTGTAAATGGAATAAGGCTGCCTTGTCGCGAGGGACAGCGAAATGGCCGTGAAGCGCTGCGGGAAACGGTGTGTATAGCCCTTGATGTCGGCGTTGTAGCGAATATATCCACCCTGCCCCTTGAGGTCGTGGCTGTGGAGATTTTCCGTCTTCACATGCTTGCGATGAGCCAAGGCCTTGTCCCTTTTTTCGGCGTTATCGCGTTTTTTTATATTGGAATAGAGGGAATAGAGAACGGCAGCCGCAAAAACCAGAGTTAAAGCCGTGCCTCCGAGATGAAGTAATGAGTCCATGGAACAATCCTTTCAGCGAATGAGGACAGTAAGTGACTATAAAAATATAAGTGCTTTTATATTATAGCAAACTTACAGGTCATTATCATTAGTTCCTCCAACCTGCGATATTTTGTTTAGAGTACTTCTTTTAAGGAACACGTTAAAAGATTGGAAACGGAAAAAGTTTGGACGATTGATTGTACCGGATCGTATATATGTGTATAAATCAGGACTTATATACAGGGGATAGTAGGTCATGTGATTTTTGTATGAATAAAGGCGAGGCATTACATTAACATATAAATGGATTCGTTGACAAGAATATGGCTGCGTGCTATTATTTAAAAACTAATTCGGTTCGACGTGGAGCAGGAACGAATTGGTATGATCTTACTGAATCGGCCTTGACAAGAGGGGAAAAGTTTGGTAAGATAAACAAGTCGCCGCAAGGCGAAATGACCTTTG